>Ga0209188_1000067_pt1 | contig 123677 bp, 100 predicted proteins | sample C_130625_EF_Meta_FD_187307 | JGI IMG/M metagenome (GOLD analysis project Ga0209188, IMG submission 187307) | Freshwater microbial communities from Lake Croche, Canada to study carbon cycling - C_130625_EF_MetaG (SPAdes) (version 2) | ecosystem: Environmental > Aquatic > Freshwater > Lake... | reverse complement strand
CGGAATCAAACGGGGACACCAGATTAAAGTGCAAGTACAGTCTCCACAAAATGAGGAACGCTGTCCCTCTGTTGTAAAAGTAGTTCAAATCATGGGACTAGCACCTGAAGAAATACTCAATATTACTCCCTTTGAAGAACTAGTTCCTTATTATCCTTTAAAGCGTATTTTACTTGAAGCACCGGAAATTCAAAAGGATGTTTCAATGCGCACAGTAGATATTTTAACACCGATTGGTTTTGGCCAACGTGGTTTAATTGTAGCACCGCCACGTACTGGAAAAACTGTACTCTTACAGAACATTGCCAATTCAATTTCTGAAAATAGTCCCGATGTAAAATTAATCCTTTTACTTATTGATGAACGACCAGAAGAGGTCACTGATTTTAAACGGCATACAAAAGGCGAAGTCGTTTCTTCCACGTTCGATGAAAGTCCAGAAAGCCATGTCCATTGCGCTGAAATGGTAGGCGAGAAAGCACGTCGTATCGTTGAGCATGGAGGACATGTAGTAATTCTATTAGACTCTATTACTCGACTTGCGCGTGCCTATAATTCGCTTGCAGCTAATAATGGTAAAATTATGTCGGGAGGTTTAGAGGCAACTGCGCTACAAAAGCCAAAACGATTCTTTGGTGCTGCACGTAATATCGAAGGAGCAGGTAGTTTAACTATTATTGGTACTGCACTTATTGATACGGGTAGTCGAATGGATGAGGTAATCTTTGAAGAGTTCAAAGGTACGGGCAATATGGAGCTTCACTTAGACCGTGGCCTCGTCGAACGTCGTATATTTCCATCGATTAATATTGATCGTTCAGGTACGAGAAAAGAAGAGCTCATATATCACCCTGAAGAATTACAGCGCATTTATGGTCTTCGTCGTGCAATGCAGGGTCTCGGGCCAGTCGAGTCTATGGAGATGCTTATCACCCGACTTAAGAAGACTAAATCTAATGCAGAATTCTTAATGACCTTAGCTCGTTAATCGAATTAAGCCTTAAGTTCCTAGCTTGATATTTTTAGCAATCGCTCTAACTCAAGAGTAGCTTCTTGGTGTTTAATACCCAAGAAGTCTAATTAGTTTAAAAGTAGGTTCTACGTAGAGTAAAATGGCGTAAAATAATTATTTTACACACCATTCAGTCTGAACGTTTTGGTAGTTATGCGTATAGTGCACTGATTGATGGTTGTGTAGCTTCCCTAGGAAAAGCTATTTTCGACTAAAATTTCCATACTGTAATACCTGGCAGCAAAATAAGGGGTAGTCCTCGTGGTAAAGATTTAAAAGTAATCTGTTAGACCGAGATGCAGGTTTGGCGCAACACGGTTAAAGCTCTATGCTTACTTTTTTAAGTTAAGCAGGTCGTTATTGCTATACGTAGTACACATGTAGCGGCTTGAGGCCTTAATTTATATGGCTACTTTTTAACGGGCTTAGTTAAAATAGCAGATTCCAAACCCATAATACGTTCCGAAAATTCTTGGTCCTCATTGGCTTGTCTTAAGGCCTGTTGTACCATCCCCATTCTTGCATCTAAATTATCTATCATAGAAACAAGAACTGCCTCCGGTGACGCAGCAATTACAGCTGCACCCCATTCAAGTTTTCCTTGATGACTTAAAATAATATGCTCAAGCCTCTCAAGGAGATCTTCGTCTAAGCCAACTTTTATACCTGCGCGCCTAGCTAAATCATAGCCGAGTACAACATGCCCTTGTAAAATTCCGCGGCGACTTCGCTTAGTTGAAAGAGTGCCAACATATTCAATCACTTTACCTGTATCGTGAAGCAGTATACCCGCCATAACTAAACCGGGATCTACTTCAGGGTAAAGGGGTAAAAGCACATGAGCAGCCCTTGCCATTCTTACCGTGTGCTCGAGTAAACCGTGGCGATAGGCGTGGTGAACAGATACTGCGGCAGGCGCAGTTAAAAAATTATCTCCAAGTTCAGCTAAAACAGTTTCAACAGTTTTTCTAAGTTCAATATTCGGTATACTTAAAATAAAGTGATTTAATTCACTTTTCATTCCTTCGAAGTCTTCACTTGTTGCCTCGACAAGATTTTCTAGTGCGCCAGAGCTTTGTAGTTCAGCCTCACTCATGGGGGTTGCTTTACTTAACTTGGGAGAAAGACGACCTTGGTATACATCTAGTTTTCCTTCTACTTTAACGATGAGTGAATCTGGCGCGCTTTTAAACATTTCGAACACAGGTGAGTCAGAAAATACGGTGCATGTAAAAGAGCCTGTCTTATCTCCCAATTCTGCAGATAAGTAAGCGTTTCCATTACTCGCTGTCTTAGCGGTTGTTTTCTTTAAAATGAGTAAACTTGTAAAAAGTTTATTTGTTGTCTGCTGAGCCTTTAATTCTTTTACGGATAAAAATTCATTCATGGAAAGTAGCGCGCTTTAGCTTTTACCTGAACAAAGTTACGATCGGGAAGAATATATGCTGTCAGATATCCCCCGAGAACACACGACGTATCTATTCCAACAGACCATTTTAATTTATAAATTTCAGAGCGTGGCGTGTGACCATAAACGACAAAAGGAGGTCCACACCACTGGTCTGCCCAGGTTAAGCTATCTTCAGCCTCAGAACGCTTAATAATTTCCCCATTTTTATTTATAGCTTGGATACGTGTCGTAATGTCTACGCCTTGTTTTTGCCAAGGTTGCGAGGGTAGAAAACCAGCATGAACAAAAACAGTATTTAATTTAGGTTCCTCAAAAGTAAGCGGCATAGCGTCTAAGTAGGCCCAATGCTCTGGTTTTAATTGTTCAATTGTGGTATAATCGTAGTCCTTTAAGATGCTTTTATCTAATGATTTACGATATTTTAAAAGCCTTACCTCATGATTACCAAGTATAGAAATAGCTCGATGTTTAATCGCTAGATCAATGACTTTTGAACTACTGGGTCCTCGATTTACCAAATCACCCAATAAGACTAACCGGTCATCTGGCTGCAGGCTAAGCTTATCGAGCATCTCGGAAAATTCGAGATGACAGCCGTGGATGTCTCCTATTGCGATTAGCCTGCCTTTCATTTGATATGAATTTGCTAGCCTCTAGAAATCTAACAAGTAAATAAGAAACGACATGGAATTGAATCTACAACCTCTTGCTCCTTTATGTTCAGTAACAAAGCTTTCTTTTGCAGAGGGAGATAGAGTCACCAGTTATTTAATCCAGTTACCGTCATTAGAGATTGTTCGCCATGATGTAGCCTTTAATAAGATTTCAGAATTTGCACCAGAAGGTAAGACTGCATGTAGCTGGACGCACATATTTAAGCCTCGCTCAAAACAGGATAACTCAGAGCGCGATTTGAAGCTCAATGCAGAGAATTTATTTATGACTTTAGCAGATCCGCAAAACGAGCCATCTACAGAAACAGTACGTCTCATCCAGTTTCTTGCTCTTATGCTTGAGCGTAAGAAAGTACTAAGGCCTAAAGGACTAAATCCAGAAAAGTCTAAGAATGTTTATGAACATGCTAAAACAAAACAGATGTTTGAAGTACCTGTAGGTGAACTCTCCTCTGAATTCTTTATTGCTGTTCAGCAACAGCTCAGTGTCTTAGTTGGAGAGGGTAAGACTAAGGACTCACCAGGAGTTGAAGCAGTAGCGCCTCTTGCGTCTGCAGTTACACCCTAGTTTTTTAGCTATCGCTTTTCTTTACCGAGCACTACGCGCAGCCTAAAGATTTGTTTTAGTACTATAAATCAAATCGTCTAACCCTATCTTATTTATGGCCGTGACAGTTTTGTTCGCTTTCAAGTTTCTTTTTTAAGACGTGGCTAATGGCTTAAACGGAGTGGAATCAGCCTGTATGACTTTTCTATAATACTTGTATATCGTTTTTTTAAAGTCTAACGGGAAGATTTTGTGACTTAAGGTATGCCTTTACTTGGGGAACGGTAAGAGTTCCAAAGTGAAATAAAGAAGCCGCTAATACTGCACTCGCATGACCCTGATTTAATACATCTGCAAAGTGGCTTAATTCACCAGCACCTCCACTCGCTATGACAGGAACACCTACTGCATCACTGATTGCTCGAGTAAGGCCTAAGTCATAGCCCTCCTTCGTTCCATCTTTATCCATACTCGTTAATAAAATTTCACCTGCACCAAGACTGACTGCTTGTTTAGCCCAGGCAACGGCATCTAACGCAGTCGCATTGCGACCTCCGTGGGTAAAAACGCGCCATGCGTCTTTACCGGGTTCTTTTCTTGCATCAATAGCTAAGACAATACACTGAGCTCCAAAACGCTCTGAGCCCTCTTTAATCAGTTCAGGACGCTGAATGGCAGCTGTATTTAAAGATACTTTGTCAGCACCTGCTCGCAACATACGTTCTATGTCTTCAACCGAACGTAAACCACCTCCTACTGTAAGGGGCATGAAACATTGTTCAGCCGTTTTTGCGACCACATCATGCATAATCTTACGACCATCACTTGATGCTGTTATATCTAAAAAAACTAATTCATCGGCACCCTGTAAATCATACGCTTTAGCGCATTCAACTGGATCGCCCGCGTCACGTAGTTCTTGAAACTTGACGCCTTTTACAACGCGTCCATTCGTGACATCAAGACAAGGTATAATTCTGCGCGAAAGCACGAAAATCAGCCCTCGATTCGAGCAATATCTGGCTCGAAATTAACTGCTAAACGGTACACTTGGCCAGGACGCATCACAAGCGGATGATCTCTGACTAAGTACTGTAAGTAGTGAATTTTACCAAAGTTTGTGCGGTAATTCTCATCTGCACTGACGACTTCAGTATCTTGCCATACGCCTTGAAAGTCATCTTTGACCACGGAGCAGCGATGGCCCAGAGGTCCGAGTGTAATAGAACCAGGAGAGCGGTAATGGGAGTGGGGTGCTGCTACAGCTAAAACATAACGGAATTTATCTAAGTTAACTTGCTGCTTAACGGTATAAGCAAATTCGCAACTTACTTTATTTCCTGAGAAGCTCCACTGCACTTTTACACTACCTAAATTTTTGACGATTTCTTCCTTGGTCGTAATTAACTCAGGTTGATCGTACCTAAAGTAGAAGCTGTTACGTAAGCCTAGACCGGTAACACAATTCTTTCCATAAAAGGAAGGAACGGTGACTTGGTCTCCGAATGTTAATTCAGGAACCATCAAAGGTAAGTATACATTATTTGGCCAATCGAAAATACCCGGAGCATGCGGGAAGGATAAATTGTCGCTCGTGACTTTTGCTCCACTACTTACTAAAGGAATTTGTAAATGGAGACCACTTGCGCCGTCTCTATATAAAAATAGACCTTGTTCTTTTTTATTACTCTTATCGTAAATAACAAAACGACCACTCGTTTTTTGCATTTCAATTTGAGCAAGTCCTGAAGGCATTTGAACGGTCTTTGCTAAACGAGACCACTGGCACAAGTAACGCGCAGCATCGAAATTAGCCATACGGGTAGTATGTTGATCGTAGGCGGTGCGTTCGGTATCGCGTAGATCTAAGAAACCATGCTCTTGATCGAGGTAAGTCTGATAGAAAAAGAGGAACAGGCGTCTTAAAATATCAAAATATTTTGGCTTTTGATCTTCTGCTATCCAGCCATCGCGAAGTCCTTGTAAAATTAAGCTTATGCAATGCATCTGGCCATAAGCACCTGCAGATCTGCCGTAAGCCCAACCAAGACCATCTGCTCTGACTAAATCAGGCATCATCTTGATGTATTTTTCAGCGTAGGTACGTAACGTAGGTAGCTTACGATCACGCACGCCACTATTGGCATGAAGTTGTAAGGCCGAACGAGCAAAAACAAAAGCCATTACTCCATATAAGCCGTAATCTCCACCGAGAGGTCCGCCTGTGGAGTCATCAAAAAATCCTGCTGAACTGGTTTGGTCAATACGTTCGACCATGCGCTCAATTAAGCGTGATGTCTCATCTTTTTTAGATAATCCAAAACTGAAGCGAGCAACGGCTTTAGCGATATTGAAGGCTTGCCAGTGATTATCATAGTCACTGCGTTGTAAAAGTTGTTTATCTATTCTAGTTTGGGTTTCTTCTACAAGACGCTCCCACACGGGATTGCGGTCTTTAGAGGGTCCAAAACAAAGCAGTCCAAGCGCTGCGTAGGCGAGACCGTTCTCGGCTGCAGGTTCTGTAAACATCTGGGCTGTGATACAGCGCGCTGCTAAATCAACGAGATCATATCCCTTTAAAGTAGCTTCGCCGGTTGCCCGGTAATACTCACCCAGCGCGTAAGCTGCATGACCAGGTTCATCTGGTCTGGAAAGTTCCCCGTTTGCGGGAGTTATGGTGCCATCAGGCTGAATGGAATCGAGATTATGGCCTAACATCGAACGGGCCATATCGAGACATTGCTCGGAAAAACTATGCATTGCTAAGTTAAAGCGGTAAAGAGTGAGTGATACTTAAGCCGATTGGCGAAAGCTTGAGGGTTAATAATTTATAAATGAAGGCTTTGGAGCAAGAGGGAAGTTCAACTTACTCCTAAGAACCTTATCGGGCGATCAATTTAAGGAATTCTTCGTTGGTTTTAGTCTTCGAAAGGCGCGTTATCATGGTATCGGTCGCTTCTTCTATCTTCTGTTGGACCAAAGCACGCCTAAAGAAATGAATTCCCTCGAGTTTTTTAGCTTCTATGAGGAGTTCTTCCTTACGGGTTCCCGATGCAGCTATGTTTATGGCAGGCCATAAACGCATTTCTGCACATTTACGGTCCAAAACAAGCTCCATATTGCCTGTGCCTTTGAATTCTTGGAAAATAACGTCATCCATACGGCTGCCTGTTTCCACTAATACCGAGGCTACTATCGTTAACGAGCCTGCTTCTTCTGTATTTCTGGCTGCAGCAAAGAGTTGGCGTGGCTTTTCTAAGGCTCTTACATCGAGACCGCCTGAGCCTGTGCGACCGCTATTTCTAAGTGTGTTATGCGCTCTCGCTAAGCGCGTGATCGAATCTAAGAATAAAACCACACTGTAGCCTGCCTCCACTAAGCGCTTAGCGCGCTCTATACATAAATCGGCAATACGAATATGACTTTCAATTTGTTCATCATTTGAGGAAGCCCAAATTTCAGCAGGTATATTACGTCTAAAATCGGTAACCTCTTCGGGACGCTCATCCACTAAAAGAATTAGTACTTTACACTCGGGGTTATTCTCAAGTACGCCCAAAGCCATATCACGAAGCAGGGTAGTTTTACCTGTTCTAGGTGGGGCGACAATAAGACCGCGGGTTCCTTTTCCGATGGGACAGAATAAGTCGACAGCACGCGTAGTCATGCGGCCATCTTTAAGCTCCATCTTTAAATGCTTATCTGGTGAAACGGTTGTCAGCTGAGAAAAATCAAATTTTGCACGTCTTTCCTCTAAAGGAAGGCCATCGACTGTTTCTATGAATTTAATTTTAGCATTGGGAAAGCGGCCTTCAGCTGGGTAGGCGGTTCCTGCAATGAGCATACCCTGTTTTAATTTAAAACGGCGTATGAGCTCCTTGGGCACAAAGCAGTCCGAAGGTCTGCGTTTGCCCGCTTTGGTCATATCTAGGAGTTGACCATTACCACCTTTGGTCACGTCAATATCTAATACCCCTTCAATACGAATTAAATTTTCAACAAAAGCGGGGCGAGGCGGGAAAGGTGCTCTCGGTTGAAAGTTGGGTCTATTTCCCTGGGTTTCAACAGGAGTGTTGGTTTGCTCGGCTCTCGCCGAAACAAAGCCAGGACTAGCAGCAGTGCTAGGCTCAAGGCTCTCTGTAGGTTTAGGAGCAGGTGCAGTTGGGACATGCGCTGGTACAACGACAGCAGGAGCCACTGGCTCAGTTGCTTTAACTGCTTCCACAACAGCAATAATCTCAGGAGCCTCCTCCTGTGCTATAGCAGTTTTCTTAGCAGCTCGTTTAGCAGATGCTTTGGGTGATACTTTCGTTACTTTGGCCTTCTTAGGTGCCGCTGGTTTCTTCTCCATACTTTCTAAAATGAGGGATTCTAACAAAGGAGATTATTTTAAAATGCGGGGGGCATTCTGAAAAATAACTCTAAATATATATAGGTGCGTAGTTGTACCCCTAGCTTGACGCTTGAAACTCGATTCAGAATACTAAAGCAGAACAAAGATTTCGTTCCTTTTAACCCCTGAATACAACTAAAGTGACCGATCAAAATATTACCTCAATGTCCCGGGAAAACCGGGTTATCAGGCCATCGGCCGAGTTTAAAGCCCAAGCAAACCTTGGGAGTGATACTTCTTATAAAAGACTGTATGCAGAGTCTGTCAACTCCCCAGATACCTTTTGGGGGAGAGAAGCGAAGAAATTTTTAACGTGGGATAAGCCCTTTAAGCAGGTCCTTAAGTGGAAGATACCTCATGCAACGTGGTTTGCTGACGGTAAGTTAAATGTAGCAACAAACTGTCTGGATCGTCACCTCACGGGCCCCCGTGCCAACAAAGCAGCTATTATCTTCGAGGGAGAGCCCGGGGACATTAGAACCATCACTTATCGCCAACTGCATTATGAGGTATGCCGTTTTTCAAATGCCCTAACGGAAGCGGGTGTAAAAAAAGGCGACCGTATAGCAATTTATTTGCCTATGGTACCCGAAGCAGCTGTTGCGATGCTTGCCTGCGCTCGTTTAGGAGCAATTCATACCGTAATATTCGGTGGTTTTTCAAGTGAGGCTATTAAGGATAGGGTCAATGATTGTCAGGCAAAACTTATTATTACCGCAGATGGTGGATTTCGTAGGGGTAAAGTCGTTGAATTGAAAGCTAATGTAGATCGTGCTTTAGCTTCTACCCCAACCGTTGAGAAAGTAATCGTACTTAAACGTACGCACCAGGTTGTAACGATGCAATCAGGACGCGATCAGTGGTGGCATGACTTTGTTGCTCCTTTTTCAGGTGAGCATAAAGCAAAGCCTAACTTTAGCGAAGATCCGTTATTTATTTTATACACAAGTGGCTCTACCGGTAAACCTAAAGGCGTACTGCATACCTCGGCGGGTTATCTGTTGGGAGCTGCTATGACGACCCATTACATTTTCGATTTAAAAGAAAATGATGTTTATTTTTGTACAGCAGATGTAGGTTGGATTACGGGCCACAGTTATGTTGTGTACGGGCCGCTTGCTAATGGAGCCACCGTACTGATGTATGAGGGTGCACCTAATCATCCTGAGCCTGATCGCTTTTGGGATATGATTGATCGTCATCAGGTAAGTATTTTTTATACTGCGCCTACTGCTATTAGAGCATTTATGCGCTGGGGTGATGCTTTTGTAAAAAAGCACAAGCTCACGTCACTTCGCTTATTGGGATCCGTGGGTGAACCTATCAATCCTGAAGCATGGATGTGGTATCATACTCTTATAGGAAAAAAGAAATGTCCTATCGTTGATACATGGTGGCAGACAGAAACGGGAGCTATCATGGTAAGCCCGATGCCTGGCATTACACCAACAAAACCAGGTTCATGTACGCGTCCCTTTTTTGGTGTCGTTCCTGTCGTCCTTGACGAACACGGTAAAGCTGTTCCTAAAGGAAGCGGCGGAAAATTATTTTTAAGTAAGCCATGGCCCTCAATGCTTCGCACGCTTTGGGGAGACGATGATCGTTTCAAAAAACAGTATTGGAGTGAACTCCCTGGTTACTATTTTGCTGGAGACGGAGCCCGCATTGATAAAGACGGTTATCTTTGGGTGGTAGGACGTATTGATGATGTTTTAAATGTATCAGGCCACCGCATAGGAACATCAGAAATAGAAAGTGCGCTTGTCTCTCACCCGAGTGTAGCTGAGGCTGCCGTTGTAGGACGTCCGGATGACTTGAAGGGTCAGGCACTCGTATGTTTTGTGACGTTAAAAAATGCAAGTACGCCCAGTCCTGAATTGAAAGAGGAATTGCGACAACATGTTGCAAAGGAAATCGGTGCACTTGCACGCCCAGATGATGTGCGTTTCGCTGCAGGACTTCCTAAAACACGCAGCGGTAAAATTATGCGCCGTATTTTAAAAGAAATAGCCTCAGGTAAAGCCGTAATGGGTGATACGACAACACTCGAAGATTTTGCTGTAGTAGCTGCGTTACAAAACGAAGAGTAATTATTTAAACCACTTACTTAAGTTTAAACGGATACTCTTTAGGCCTGAACAAGTGCCTGATATCTACGCTTAATTTTCTCTAAAATAGAATCTGAGGATAAACCATGTGCTCCGCGTAAGATGGTTACGCTTGAACCATGCTCAACGAATTTATCCGGCCAACCAATACGCTCTACAGCTGTAGCTAAATTACTGTCCTGAAGGATTTCTAGAACACTACTTCCAAAACCACCTGCTAAGACATGATCTTCCATTGTGACAATAAGTTTTGCTGTTTTAGCCTGAGTGAGTAACAGCGTCTTATCGATAGGTTTAATGAAGCGAGGATTAATTATACCTACTTGAACACCTAACTGTGTTTCGAGATGGCGAGCTGCACTTTGAGCTTCCTCAAGGAGTGGACCTAACGCCCAAATAAAAATCTCAGATCCCTCTTTTAAAAGTTCAGCTTTACCTACAACGAGAAGATGAGGGGTTTCTTTTATTGGGGTGCCTACTGCAGCGCCTCGCGGATAGCGTATAAATCCTGGACCCTTTAGACTAAGGCTTGTGTGAAGCATATCGCAGAGTTCGTCCTCATCCTTGGGCTGCATTAATACAGCACCTGGCACACTTTTAAGATAGGCTATATCAAATAGACCGTGGTGGGTTGCTCCATCATTAGGAGATAATCCAGCCCTATCCATACAAAATGTTACAGGTAAGTTTTGTAACGCTACATCATGAATAATAGGATCAAAAGCACGCTGCAAAAAAGTAGAGTAAATTGCGCAGACGGGACGTAAGCCTTGGGTTGCTAAACCAGCAGCGAATAAAACAGCATGCTCTTCAGCAATACCTACATCAAAAAATTGCTTAGGTAATTCTTTAGCAAGTATATTTAGACCTGTGCCAGAGGGCATAGCTGCAGTTATACCAATAATTTTAGGATTATTTTTTGCCTCTTTAAGCAGTGCTTTACCGAATACATCTTGATAAGCTTGTGGAGTTCCTAGAGGTCCTTTTTTACTTTCTCCTGTTTCTGGATCAAACGCACCTAAGCCGTGAAACTTTTCAGGAAAATTACGAGCTGCAGGTAAACCATGTCCTTTCTTTGTAATTACATGAAGAATGATTGGAGTCTCTGCAGATTTCGCAAATTCGAGATGTTTAATAATATCATCAATATTATGACCATCGATAGGACCAATATAACGGAGACCAAATTTTTCAAATAGACTGGACCCCATAAAGAAGTCTTTAGTCTCTCGTTTCCATTTATTCCATAGCCCGTTCATTGCCGGTCCATGCGGAAGACTTAAAAAAAACTTTTCTAAGTCACCATGGATTTTATTATACGTCGAACTTGTACTCAGCAAATTAAGGTAATGCGCAATAGCGCCTACATTTTTTGCAATCGACCACTCGTTATCATTTAAAATAACGATTAAGCGTTTCGTAGAACCGACTACATTGTTGAGTGCTTCTAATGTGATTCCGCAGGTGAAGGCAGCGTCTCCACAGATAGCTACTACATGTTCACTGGAGCCTTTTAAATCGCGTGCAGCAGCCATGCCAAGAGCTGCGCTTAAAGCGGTACCTGCATGACCTGCTCCGTAGCTGTCATGCTCACTTTCGGATCGCATTAAAAAGCCACTGCTACCCCCTGTTTGACGAAGGCCTTTAAAGAACATTCCGCTACGACCAGTAAGAAGTTTATGGGTGTAGCCTTGGTGGGAAACGTCGAAAACAAATTTATCTTCAGGCGTAGAAAATACTCGGTGTAAGCCTATGCTTAATTCAACGACGCCTAAATTAGGTCCTACGTGGCCACCCTGAGAAGAAGTAACAGAAATGATTTCATCTCTAATTTCTTGTGCGAGTAGCGGGAGTTCTCGAGGTTTGAGAACTTTCACATCCTGGGGCGAGTGTATGTTCTGTAATAAACTCGGGGTAGTGCTCATGAACTGGTTTCGCCTTCGCTCTTAAAAGGGGTGAAGGAAACGCCAGCACGGTCTTTTTTTAATTTCTCTATTTTTAATTCTGCGTCCTTAAGCCTTACCTCACAGGTTTTAAGCAGCTTGTTACCTAATTCAAATTTTTGAAGAAGTTCATCTAAAGGAATTTCACCTGATTCCATAGACTCAACCACAGCCTCAAGCTTGCTGAGAGCCACTTCGAAGGTTAGTTCTTTGTCTTTAGATTCCACCGTTATAGCATTACTTAAATAGGTCGATATTCAAACCAAACTTTGGTAATTTATCGGACCTTGATGAGGCTAATAGCCTAGGATTAATGGGAACGTACCGTTATTGGAACAGTGATGTCTGCATTGGAATAACCTTTAATGAAAAGTTTACCAATGCCATCGCGGCCACCTTTTACAGGCACTGAAATGCTGCTTTGTCCTTGGGGAATTACAACCTCGGGCATAATTACACTTTCAGGAATATTTGTAGTCACATCTAAAAGAGTGCCTCCCATAGACGCAGGGGTAGGGATGGTGAATGTTAGCATCTGAGTTTCACCTGATTTTAAGGTCAGAGCACTTGGTGAAACGGACACCGATGTTGGATCTATTCTAAATGAACCTACAGGTGAACTGCCTTCAGAATTAGTAAGTGTTACACGGTAGTTCTGACCTGCTGGCATAGCGGGAACAAAAAAGTTGAGTGAAGATGGTGAATTGTAAACCGTACGAACAGGAGTACCATCAAAGTTAACAACGTCTTGTGGAGTAAAACCACGACCCACGAGACTTATACTGGATCCAATTGGACCACGTGTTGACTCAAGCGAAATTACATAACGATGAACAAGCGACGTGTGTTGCAGTTCTGTGAAAGACTGGGAGTAAACATTTTTTACGCTACTTTCAATTTGGTAATCCACGATAAAGTAGTAGGACATCTCTTGTCTACCTGCAGGCAACTGATAGTCGAATTCATAAAGATCTTCGCCAATGGAAGATTTCTTCATAGGAAAAGTCTGGCCATCAATCACGATTTGAGGACTGAGAGTACCTGGAATAATTGTATTTAATTTCGGGGTAGCACGTAGAGTAAATGTGTAAATTTCAGAAGGGTTCTCTGGAAGAGTCCCAGGAGTTAAGTTTGAAATTGCAACAGAGACACAGCCTGACGTGAAAGCCAGAAGAACTGCGGCTAATGAAGAAAGGAGGATTATCCTCGCGGAAAAAGCGCTTTTGTTATGCATTGATGACACTTAACTTTTAATGGAAATGACCGACCTAGGGCAAGACAAACATAGCTCCTTAATCCAACCTAATACGAGCGAATCTCAGGCTATTCATGGAATAAAACCGTTGGATCAGGGTATCTACGTCCATGTTCCTTTTTGTTCTTCTACCTGCGATTTTTGCGCTTTTTATCAAATAAAGCCAACAGCCGAGGCCGTGGAGCACTATTTAAAAGGAGTTGAGTTGGAAGCAGAGCTCGTTCCTTGGCGTGGACCTGTTTCTACCGTATTTTGGGGTGGAGGAACGCCGGGCTTACTTTCACCAGCAGATCTTAGTCGTTTGGCTCAAATTGTACGCAAAAAAACAGTAATCCAGCCCTCGGAGTGGTCCATTGAACTTGCCCCTGCATGGGTAACTAAAGCCAGATTAGAGGTATTAAGAGATCATGGAGTAAATCGTATTTCAATGGGAATACAGAGCTTTAATGATCACCTTTTAGATGTACTTGGTAGGCAGCATTCCCCTGAGCAGGTGTATAAAGCGTATCATTTAATTCGAGAGATGGGCTTTAAAAATGTAAATGTGGACATGATGTTTGCGCTTCCAGGCCAAACAGAAGCTGAACTACTCAAAGATCTTGATGAGGCTTTAGCTTTAAAACCGGATCATATTTCGACCTACTGTTTAACCTTTGAAGAAGATACGGCTCTATGGGTTAAATTATCCGAAGGGCGAGTAAAGTTAGATCCAGAACACGAGGCGAAGTTGTATGAAGCAACTTGGAAAAAACTAGAAGATGCAGGTTATGTTCAGTACGAGATTTCTAATTTTGCAAAGCCGGGTTACGAATGCCGACATAATTTATCCGTGTGGAAAATGCAGGAATGGATTGGTTTAGGTCCCTCCGCAGCGTCCCAACATGATGGAGTGCGTGGAGTTAATCCTTCGGACTTAGACCTTTGGAATCAGCACATAAAATCGGGCCAACGTATGCAGCAAGATAGACGAATACTGACTGCCGATTTACTTATTGAGGACTTACTTATTTTTGGTTTACGAATGAATCAGGGTGTAGATATTACTCAGGCACGCCTACGTTTCCCAAACATAAAATGGAATGCCGTTGAGGAAAAATTAAAAGCACTTGAAGAGGAGGGGCTATTAGTCCTCACATCTCATAGCGCTAAACTTACTGCTAAAGGAAGACTGCTTGCCGATTCAGTAGGCAATGAACTAGTCGGCGTCGCTTAAAAAAAGCTACGCGTTATTACTTTTGTCTATCGTCTTAAGTTGACCTACTAAAGCAACAAAGTCGGAATCTTTTTTTAGACTTTCTAAGTCGGGATCTTGGGCAAGCCACTCCACATCGCGGTAGCCTAATTCGATAGCAAGGGTCAACGATTCTACAGCGTCTTTAGGTTTATTAACCAGAGCAAGACTACATGCTAAATTATAATGGGCAGTTGGATTCTCGGGATGTAATTTTACTAATTTACGATCCATCTTTAATCCATCGTCGATCCTACCGGCCTTTGTGTATAGCCCGCCTAAAATTTCGATAACATCATCGTAAGCGGTATGCTTACTTAATATAGTTTCGAAGAATTGGATATCAAACGTGAGATCGCGATTTTTATCTTTTGCCATGAATTTAACGCTTCCTAATTAAATGAGGACTTCCTGCTTTAGCGCAAGTACCAGTTGCTTTTAAAATATCACAACGTGCGCTAACCTGCAAACGCTGTGCTACGGGCGTAAGGCCTAATTTTGAAGATACCGTACTTCCATACCAATCCATAAAGGGCGCACTAATCTCGAATATTTTATCACAGTCCATGCATACCACTTGAGCGATTTGGCTATTATTCCCGATATGAGGCGTATAGAATTTTTCTCCGGACCCTATATCCACTTCCCTTAAAAGAGAACTTTCTGTCATAACAGGTAGCGTGCGGTAAACCGTTGCTCGAGATACATATTTCCCTTTAGCTAAAGCTCTTACTCGCTCAAGAAGCACATCTGCTGTGAAATGCTCTTTTTGAGAAATCGCAGTTTCAAATATTGCTCTGCGCTGTTCGGTTACGCGAAGCCCCTTAAGCTTTAAAAAGTGTTCAAAAGTCTCTCGTGCTTTAGGCGTACTCACAGGTTTAGAGTGTTTTACAGCTACGCGGCTCCTGTCAACCGTGACTGATGCCATAAAGGTAAAATTAACTATATGGTTTCATGGGCTTTGTGCAGCCAAATTAACCCTAAGGCGATCCTCCTTACTTGCACGGTGGCAAAGTCCCGTCCATTGCTTAATCGCATGATTGTAGGTGTTCATCCTTTAGCAGGCTTTGATAAAGTCTTGCATTACCGTGTCCCTGAAGCGCTTCAGGGTACTGCTGTAGTAGGTGCACTCGTTCGCGTGCCGATTATGGCTGCCATGCGTCTTGGAGTAGTGTGTGAAATAGCTCCACCTAAAGGATTTCCTTTAGATAAGCTTAAACTAGTGACTCAAGTCGTTTATCCCTTTCCGGCTTTGACTGAGGACTTACTGCCCTTAGCCACATGGATGGCGAATTATTATGCAGCGCCTATGGATTCAATTATAGAAACGATGATTCCTGCAGCCGTTAGACGTGGTGCCGCTATTAAGATACAAAAACAGCTTAGTCTTTTAAAAGAGTTAAGTACTCAGGACTATGAAAAATTAACTAAACGTGCTCCGCAACAGGCCAAGCTTTATTCGTTTTTAAAAACACAGACACGACCTGTGGCAAAAGCCGTTATATTAAGCCGGCTTCACATGACGAGTTCGTCAGCAGATAGTTTAATTAAAGCCGGAATTATTCTTGAAGAAGGTTTGCGTATTGTGCGGGATGCTTATGAAGAATCCTGGGCAGTGGGAGAACGTGTGATTGAAGTAGCTCCTATTCCTAACCCAGAGCAGCAAAAATCGATTGATGAAATTGGAGAGGCTTTGAAAAAGAAATCTTTCTCTCCATGGCTTATTCACGGCGTTACAGGCTCTGGTAAAACGGAAGTGTATCTCAAAACAATTGAGCAGGTACTTAAGACTGGCGGCGGAGTTATTTTCTTAGTCCCAGAGGTTGCACTTACCCCGCAAACGGTTTCTCGTTTGCGGTCTCGTTTAGAGGCAATAGCTCCTGGTCATAAATGTGTAGTCTGGCATAGCGCACTCAGCGAAGGGGAGCGTCTAGATGGTTGGCTTGCATTAGCTACGGGAGAGGCGCGTATTGTTGTAGGTGCTCGCTCAGCTGTCTTTGCTCCGATTAGAGACTTAAGATTGATCGTTGTAGATGAGGAACATGAGCCTGCTTACAAACAAGATGAAACGCCTCGCTATCAGGGTCGCGATGTCGCTGTCATGCGGGCAAAACTAGCGCATGCTGTGTGTGTGCTTGGCTCTGCAACACCCTCATTAGAAACTTATCTTAATGCTGTATCTAAGCGGTATCATTTATCAGAATTAAAAGCACGCGTTGACGCACGAAAACTGCCCCACATTCATGTGATCGATATGAAAATAGAGGTTGCAAGACAGCGTGGGTTTACGACCTTGTCGCGAAAGTTAGTCGATGCAATGCTGGCTAGGTTAAGTGCTAAAGAACAAATTATTTTATTCATTAATCGTAGGGGATATTCACCCTCAGTGGTTTGTACACAATGCGGACACAGCGAAGAATGCTCGCATTGCAGTATTACGATGACTTATCACCGAAGTGACGAACGTATTCGCTGTCATTTGTGCGGCGAAGAAAAAGATTCACCTCTTAGATGTCCTTCGTGTGGTTCGCCTGAAATGAGGTCTAAGGGAATGGGTACTCAGCGTGTAGAAGAGGCTGTTAGGCGTGTGATCCCACGCGCACGCATTGCTCGTGTTGATACGGATACGATGAATAAAAAACATCGCTTAAGAGAAATTTTATCCGATTTTAGATTAGGTAAAATAGATGTTTTAGTGGGCACTCAAATGATTGGAAAGGGGCTTGATTTTCCTAATGTTACCTTAGTCGGATTAATCGATGCGGATTTGTCTATGCATATCCCAGATTTTAGGGCGAATGAAAGAACGTTTCAATTATTAGTTCAAGTGGCAGGACGAGCAGGGCGAGGAGCAAAATCGGGCGATGTTTTCGTGCAGACGTTTACACCAGCCTCAAACGCAATTCAGTTTTCAAGGCATGCAAATTTTATAGGTTTTGCTGAAACAGAACTTTCTTCACGTAAACAATTTGGCTACCCCCCTTATAGACATATTATTCATCATTTATTTAAAGGGCCTAACCCAGAAAAATTAGCTTTTTTTACAGGTCAGTGGGTTAAACAAGTAAAAGAAAAGTTTACAGATCGTATTGAAGTAAAGGGTCCAACACCTGCACCTATTGATAAAATTAAAGATCAGTATCGATGGCAGGTGTGGTATTTTGTTCCTAACGTAAGCCCAGTGATTGCAGAATTAACTGCTTTAAGGGCAGCTTTTCAATGGCCTAATGATGTGACACAAAGTTTAGATGTAGATCCAGCTAACCTCGTTTAATCGTTTCATATTGGGTAAAAATAAATTGCCATAACTGAGACACTTTAAAGGATCTAGATTCAGGTGTTTCTTTAATTACAACTACTCAAAGTGAATCTCAAGCGCCTCAGCTATATTCTATTTATCCTCCTTCTTTTAGGTATGGGATTTATGGGTTTTGTTTCTTTCAGGGAAGCGCGAGTAGAGTATATGCATTTAAAGCAGATTCAGGAGAAAGATAAACGGCGCCTAGAGGCTGCTCAAAAAGAATTGGATAGAGAACAAGTGATCTTGCAGCGTCTTCGTACGGATCCGGCCTTCGTAGAACAGCAAATTCGCATGAAACTAGGCTACACTAAGCCAGACGAATTAATATTCCGCTTTGAGCAATAATCTTTATTCTACACTGTAAAGTATGGCTGTTATTCATCCTTTGATTCAAACGTACCGCGATGCTGGACAGGGTCATGTTTTTCACTTTTTTGACCAATTAAGTGAAACAGAACAAAGGCAATTACTCGCTGAGGCTTCTGAAATTGATTTAGAGGAACTTAAAGCACTAACATCTGCATTAGTGCTTCAGAAAAAGACTGTTGATGTACATAGCTTCGATGGTCTTAAGCCAGCAACGTTTGAAGCACTACCCAAGAAAGGTGGTAGCGCAAAACTTTGGTCCTTAGCACGTGAGATAGGAGAAGATGCACTCAAAGCGGGTCGTGTTGCAGCCTTTACGGTCGCAGGCGGTCAAGGCACTCGCCTTGGTTTTGATGGCCCTAAGGGAACCTTTCAAGTTACTGTACTTAAGAAAAAATCATTATTTCAGATATTTGCTGAGAAGATAAAAGCTGCCTCACTAGATTATGGTAAATTTATTCACTGGTTTATCATGACGAGTAACCAGAATGAAAAACAAACTCTCTCATTTTTTAAGGCTCACGATTATTTTGGTTTAGATTCTTCACGGGTTCATTTCTTTAAGCAGGGTAGAATGCCTGCCGTTGATTTTGAAGGTAAGATACTCCTTGAATCTAAGGCTTCGATCGCACTCTCTCCAGATGGACATGGAGGCTCTTTAAGGGCGCTTGAGCGTAGCGGCGCACTAAATGTGATGGAAAAACATGGCATCGATACACTCAGCTATTTTCAAGTCGATAATCCTCTGGTCAGATGCATCGATCCCGTTTTCATTGGATGGCATTTACTGCGTAAGTCCGAAATGTCTAGCAAGATGGTGCCTAAGGCATACCCCGAGGAGAAGGTGGGTCATTTTTGTATCCAAAATAATAAACTTTGCGTGATAGAGTATTCTGATCTCCCAATTGAGTTTCAGAAAGAACGTAATGAGAAAGGAGAGCTAAAGTATATCGCTGGTAGTATAGCAATTCACATTTTAGATAGAGATTTTATTAGGAAAATGGCTAAATCTGACACGGGTGCCCTCGCTGCACTTCCTTTCCACCGCGCAGATAAAAAAATTACTTATCTAGATACTACAGGTCAGTACATAACACCTCAAAAACCTAATGGATTAAAATTTGAACTCTTTGTTTTTGATGCGCTTCCTTTTGCGTCTAATCCTTTAGTTATTGAAACGGAACGCTGCGAGGACTTCTCTCCTGTTAAGAATGCCGGGGGCGTGGATAGTCCCCTTACCTCAAAAAATGATCAAATGAAACAGGCTGCACGGTGGCTAAAGGATATGGGAGAAGTACTTGAAGTAGATTCCGAAGGTCTTCCTAAGGTTAATATCGAGATATCTCCTTTTTTTGGCTACGATTTCTTTTCGTTTAAAAAACGTTGGTCTGCGTTGAAAAATAAACCTTCTTTATCTCAAGATATATATCTCCCATGAGTGACACTTCACGTATTCAAACTGCGGTTGAACAAGGTAAATTGCTTAATTCTGCCGCACAAACAATTGAGGCGTTCAGGCTGGCTAAGCTACCTCAGTGGGCGAGAGCGAGTATTGATGAATTAATAGCTCAGGAAGCATGGCAAGAGCTCAATGACCGGTTTTATCGTTTCTTGGAATTTGGAACAGGGGGTATGCGTGGGCGTACGATGGGTGTGGTTAAAGCCAAAGCAGAGACAGGAATACTTTCCAGTACTGGAAGTCCAGAGTATGCTGCTATTGGCAGTAATATGCTTAACGATATCACGCTCATACGTGCCGTAGTTGGTTTGTATCGTTACACACATAAAGTGCTACTAGAACGTAAAGGAGCGTCTAAGCCTCGTATAGTTATCGCTTATGACGTGCGCCATTTTTCTAAACACTTTTGTGAACTCGCGGCTTCTACTTGGGTAAAGCTTGGTGGTGAGGCTTTCATTTTTACCGCTCCGCGTCCTACGCCTCAGCTTAGTTTTAGTGTGCGTTGGTTGGGGGCGCATGCTGGTGTTGTGATCACTGCAAGTCATAATCCTCCTCATGATAATGGTTTTAAAGCTTACTTTGAAGATGGAGCTCAGGTTGTTCCTCCTCACGATACGGGTATTGTAAAAGAAGTTGATGGGGTACCCTTAAGTGAGACGATTTCTTATCTCGTTAAAGATGTATCTAAAGTAACATTACTGTCTGATGAGGCGGATAAAGCTTATCTTCATATAGCAAAGCAAGCTGTGCTAGACACCCATGTTATTAGCCGTGCAAAACTATCTGTTGTTTTCACAAATATACATGGCACAGGAGGTGTCCATGGGCCGAATCTCCTTACAGAATTTGGAGCTAGAGTTAAACAAGTTGCTGAACAAGCAGGATTCGACCCTAACTTTTCAACGGTTAAATCACCTAATCCTGAAAATGCCGAGGCTCTCTCCAAGGCGGTAGCTTTAGCGGAAAAAGAAAATGCAGATCTTGTTTTAGCTACGGATCCTGATGATGACCGTATGGGCTGCGCTGTACGTAACCGGTTAGGAAAAATGGAATTACTTACGGGTAATCAAGTAGGTGCTCTGTTAGTAGATTATCGACTAACTCGTTTTAAAGAAATGGGTATTATTCCGCAGACTGGTTCTCAAAAAGCCTGCATTATCAAAACGTTTGTTACGAGTTCACTCCAAGATGCGATTGGTCTGGGGCATGGAGTAAAGGTCATCAACACATTAACCGGGTTTAAATGGATAGCTGCTAAAATGAAAGCGTATGAAGCTACGCTGCAGAAAGCGATGGGACCATCATTTAGATATGATGAGGTAACTCTCACTGAAAAAGCACGTTTGCATTTGGAGCATAGTACATTTTTTGCTTTTGGTGATGAAGAAAGTTACGGTTATCTTCCTAATGATCTTGTACGAGATAAGGACGGTAATGCAGCGTGTCTTATGTTTGCCGAGTTGGCAGCTTGGGTAAAGGATCGTGGACTCACTGTACCTGAATATTTAGATCAGATTTATTTAAAGTACGGATTTTACCAAGAGGGAACTATCAACTTATACTATGAGGGAGCTAGCGGTAATGCTAAAATTAAACGTATTATTGATTCGTACCGGAGTAATAAACCAACTGCGTTTGGAGATATCGTAGTCACGCAATTTCAAGACTTTGGGCGCGAAGTTATTCTTGATGCAGACGGAGACATAATTCCGAAGCAAGACTTGTATATAGTGAGTCTTGCTAACGGCGCGACTTTTGCTGCGCGTGGATCAGGTACTGAACCAAAAATGAAATTTTATCTTTTTGCTCAGGCTAAGGCTAATGCTCTCGAATCACTTCCTGCCGTTAAGACAGCAGTGAAAGCAGAGCTAGAAAAGCTCAAGGCCTTGATCGAAGCGGATGCAAGGCTAAGAGCTGAAAGTTAATTTAGAAGCTAAACTCAGAACTTACTCCTTAAAGAAGGAGTAAGGACGGCTTTTCAATAAACTCTTTTAGAGCAGATAGGAAATTTGCTCCAATCGCGCCATCGAGTACGCGGTGGTCACAGGAGAGGGTGAGCGCCATACGCTGACCTACTACGATTTGATCATTTTCAACAACGGCTTTTTTAACGGTAGCTCCTACTGCTAAAATAGCTGCGTTAGGTTGATTGATAATTGCGCAGAAACGGTCAATGCCCAGCATCCCCATATTTGATACACAGAAAGTACCTCCAGTGTATTGAGCAGGTTGTAATTTTTTATCGCGAGCTAGTTTAGCTAAACTTTTTGCTTCAGTACTAATCGCAAAGAGGGATTTACCCGATGTGTCGCGCACTACTGGAGTAATAAGACCATCTTCAATCGCAACTGCAAAGGAAACGTTTACAGCACCATGAACGCGGATAGAGCCTTGGCCTGCCGAATCTACTTCGTAAGAGCTATTGACCATAGGAACTTTGCGTAGAGCATTGCCACATGCTTTAAGGATAAAGTCGTTAACAGAAAGTTTAACACCGTCTTTTTCTAAAGCCGCATTGAGCTGGCTTCTGAGTTCCATAAGTGGACCTGCATCTGCTTCAACTTCTAAATATATATGAGGAGCCTGTACTTTGGATTCCTGAGTTCTGCGTGCAATAGTTGCACGCATGTTTGTTAAGGCGATTACCTTATCCTCCACTGGACCTGATGCAAAGAAGCTAGATGCCTTATTAAGCGAGTGAGCACTTGTTCCAGTATTTTTTTGAGCTGCAAGAATGTCAGCGCGTACGATACGGCCGCCTGGGCCGCTTGATTCAACGCGTGTTGCATCTACTCCAAGTTCAGTAGCTAGTTTTTTTGCAAGAGGAGAAATTTTTAAGCGACCCTCATGAAGGACAGGAGGTTGTGGTGCTGCAGTAACTACAGGTTCGACTGGTTTTGGTGCACTAACAACAGGTGCCACAGCTTTAACAGGTGCTGCAGGTGTCCCGGTAGGGACGGCTACTATCTCTCCAGCTTTACCCACTGCACAAAGCGGTGCTCCTACAGCGACTTGAGTTCCTGCTTGAGCAAATAATTTCAAAAGAGTTCCATCAAAGAAACTCTCGAGTTCCATGGTTGCTTTATCTGTTTCAACTTCAGCGAGCATGTCGCCTGATTTGATGATATCACCTTCTTTTTTTAGCCACTTAATCAGCGTACCGACTGTCATCGTGTCGCTGAGTTTGGGCATATCAATAATGTTAGCCATGGGTATTAGCGTAGAAGTTCTATTGCTGCTTTAAGAATACGATCAGGAGTTGGAAGCTGTTCTGCTTCCATTGGCGGACTATATATTGCAGGAGTATCTATAGCCGAAATTCGTTTAATTGGAGCATCTAATTCATCAAATGCTTTTTCTTGAATCATGTAGGCAAGTTGAGCCCCTACACCGCAGAAGGGTTTATTTTCCTCTACGAGTAATACACGGTGTGTCTTACGCACTGATTCTAGTACGGTTTCTTCGTCTAGGGGACGGATAGTTCTTAAATCTACTACTTCAACGGAGATATCATGTTCTCTTTCGAGTTGTTGTGCTGCTGCTAGGGAACTAATAACAGCGCGTCCATGTGCTACGATTGTAAGATCTTTACCTACACGTTTGATGTCTGCTTTACCCAGTGGAATGAGATATTCCTCCTCTGGTACTTCCCATTTGTCTCCGTAAAGAATCGTATTTTCCATGAACATGACAGGGTCATTATCACGAATTGCCGACTTTAAAAGTCCTTTAGCGTCGTAGGCTGTTGCTGGACATACGACTTTGATACCGGGGTGATTAGCGCAAATGTTTTCTGGGGTATGAGAGTGAGTAGCTCCTACATTAGTACCACCGTTTGCGGGTCCACGAATAACGATTGGACAGTTGATTAATCCACCTGACATATAACGTACGTTAGCTGCGTTATTTAATATTTGGTCAAAAGCTACAGAATAGAATGACCAAAACATCAGCTCAATTACTGGTCTAACTCCTAGCATTGAGGCTCCAATCCCCATACCTATAAAACCTGCCTCACTGATCGGGGTATCAACGACACGGTTTGGACCGAATTTTTCAAGTAAGCCTTCGGTAACTTTGTAAGCACCGTTGAACTGAGCTACTTCTTCACCCATAACGACCACATGAGGATCGCGGGCAAGTTCCTCGGCTAAAGCATGGCGAATGGCTTCGCGGTATGTGATAAGAGGCATCGTAAAAGTAAATTTATCTAAATTTTTATTCGAAGAAGATACGACCTTGGGAGGTTTTGTGCTCTGGATGATCTTCTTCCCAGTAGACGTGTTTTGTTATATCTTCCACAGTAGGATAGGGGCTTACTTCAGCAAATTCAGCAGATGCTTCTGCTTCAGCACGTGCTTCAGTATCTATTTGTTCCGTGAGTGCTTCGTCTAAAATCCCCTCATCCTTGAGTATTTGTTGAAATACGTGGATAGGATCTTTTGTCTTACGGTAGTCTTCAATTTCAGCTTTGTTGCGGTATGTATTATCAGGATCTGCAACTGAGTGCCCTCTGTAACGATACGTTGAAATTTCTACAACAGAGGGTTTACATTGGTCACGAGCTAAATTTAGGAGATGGTCCATGGTTTCACGGACTTCATAAATATTGCTTCCATCGCATTTAGCCCAGTGCATATCATAGCCCTCTGCACGCTTTGCCAGTGAACCAGCTGAAGAGCGCTCTTGGCTCGTTCCCATAGAATAGCCGTTGTTTTCAATAACAAAAATAACCGGTAAATTCCATAATGATGCGAGGTTGTATGATTCATGCACAGCGCCTTGGTTTACTGCGCCATCGCCCATGAATGCCATAGCCGCTCCTTTGAGACCTTTATATTTTACTCCATACGCTAGACCTACGCCGAGAGGAATTTGGCCACCAACAATACCATGGCCGCCCCAGTAATTGCGTGAGGGATCGAAGAAATGCATCGAACCGCCTTTACCTTTTGAACAACCGGTGACTTTTCCATATAATTCTGCCATCAAAGGATTCATTCCCATACCGACGCCGATAGCATGACCGTGATCCCTGTAAGCAGTTATGATATGGTCGTTCTTACCCATGAGTGAGCAGCAGCCTATTGCTACAGCTTCTTGGCCAATGTATAGATGTAAAAAACCGCCAATTTTTTTTGCTTGGTATGCTCTTAAGCTACGTTCTTCAAAACGGCGCACTCTTACCATGGTGCGATAAAGGTCAATCTTCTGCACTTTAGTTAGCGCTGCATTTACAGGTGCTTTACTAAAATCAGCGCCAGAGGCGTTTTTGTTATCTGCTATTGCGCTTTGTTTTTTGCTCACGGTTGAAAAGGTGCGATATATGAAAAAAAGTATGAATAGACTTAGCTTTGGAAGAAAGAGAGAAGAGATTTATGCATCCAATATATAAAGTTATTTTTTATCCATAATGCTCGGAAATCAAGCGTCTTTGTACGTAACCTATTGAAGGATAAGGAAGTCTAACACGACTTTACTTTATAATACCTATAATTAATGCATTAAAGTAATGTATAAAAGGACGATTTTATTTATATAAGTTTATGATTATAAGTTAATTATATAAAATAAAAATAGAAAATTAGAAAAACATGGCTTCGCTCAGGCAATCGTCTGGTCCTAATAGTTTAATTGCTGCGTCACGATGTGTAGCGGCTTTATCAAAGCTAGCATCAAAGTGACATTGACCAACCTTTAAGTCAGCGGTCCATACAAAGCGATCTGATGTTTTATAGTTGAACTTTAGGCTAAGGAAATAATCCGGGGAATCAGGAGCGGTTTTGAGCTCGAAAGTAGTATTATGAGCACCACATTGCACCATACGATCTTTCACCCAATTAAGAAAGATATGTCCTTCAGCACTAAATGCATTTCCGTGTTCAATACAAACTGAGGTCAAATTAGCAGTTAGGGTTTCTGGTAAATAGCGGCTCAAGAATTGACCTATCGCTTGACGCACATGAAGCAGTCTTGCTTGAGCTAAGTCTCTTACCGCCTCAGGTCTCGGCCATGGATAACTTAGAGTTTCTTTGGGTGAAGTGGCACTATCTATTAATATACGATTAGCTTTTGTAAGAAAGTAGCGGTAATCAGCAAGTGCTGCATTTGAAGCAAAACGATGAGGCCAGTAATATAAGGGAAGATCGCTAGAAATACAGACTGAGACCTCTGATTCTAAATATTGGCGCTGATTTTTTGTGTAGCTTAAAATGACAAATTCACAACAGCGTTTATCTAGCTTAGACTTACCTAGTGTACATTCTCCATAGACTTTTGCCCGCATTGTTGCTTGACTATTATCGTCATGTATCGGACATAAAACTACAACACGACTCGGGTATCGCATCGCAAATCTCGTTGCTGCGGAGAACTGTATTTTTGCATCTTCAAATGTGGTGTTGTAACCAAGATGCAAAATTAGATTTATTTGAGTCGCTCTAGAATCGTCTAGATCCGGGGCAGGTTTACCTGCTGAAGCAGCATCTATCCACAAGGCCATTAGGCCCTTCGCAATTGAGCCAACAGGAACTTCTATGCCTGGAAGTGCGTCAAATAAATAAGCCATTTACTGGTAGTGTTACTCTGGCTCACGGTTCACGCCACGTATGTTGATTTGCTGATAAAAGTGTATCGCCAGATTGTGGACCCCAAGACCCAGCAGGGTAGGAATCCATTCCTTTTTGGCCTTGAGATTTCCAGTAATCTAAAATCGGTGTGTAAAGCTTCCACGAGGTTTCAGCTTCATCTCCACGTATAAAGAGTGTACCGTCTCCAATCATTGCATCGAGCACTAAGCGCTCATAGGCTTCTGGCGTATTTGAGCCGAAAGTCGTAGCGTAGCGAAAATTCATTTTAACGGGTTGAATACGTGTCTCCAACCCTGGAATTTTACCATTCAAAATAAGGCTTAATCCTTCATCTGGTTGAATTTGGAAGGTAAGTGTATTAGCTGCTAAATCAAGATGCTTGTCCTGTGCAAATAAAGTACCAGGAGGGCGTCTAAATTGAATGGCTATTTCTGTTACACGGCGAGGTAGACGCTTTCCTGATCTTAGGTAGAAAGGAACGCCTTGCCATCTCCAATTGTTGATTGAAAGACGTATTGCTGCATAAGTTTCTGTACCCGAATGTGCATTAACACCAGGTTCTTGGGTATACCCTTTTACAGGCAAACCTGCAATCATACCAGGTGCATACTGAGCACGTGTTACATCGCCTCCCTCTTGAAAATTCAAAGGTTGAATTGCACGTAAAACTTTTACTTTTTCATCTCGTACCGATTCTGCATCTAAAGATGCTGGAGGCTCCATCGCTGTTAGCGCAAGGAGTTGCATCGTGTGATTCTGAATCATGTCACGTAAACAACCGCTTTGTTCATAGTACCCAGCTCTTGCTTCAACACCTACTTCTTCAGCAACAGTGATTTGGACACTTTCAATAAAATTACGATTCCATAACGGTTCGAAAATGGAATTTGCAAAACGCTGCACTAAGAGATCTTGAACTGTTTCTTTTCCTAAGTAATGATCAATACGATACACTTGGTTTTCTTCAAAGTGAGATCTTACTGTTAAATTTAATGCCCGGGCTGAATCTAAATCTCTACCAAAAGGTTTTTCTATAATAACTTTAGCTTGATGAGGCTTGCCTAAATATTTTGCCGCTAAGCCACTCGCTCCTAAATTAGTAATGATAGATTGAAAAACAGAGGGAGGAGTTGAGATATAGAACAGCGGTTGGACCTCTCTACCTAAATTTTTCTCAATCGTACTAATATGCTGATATAAATTATCAAAAGCCTTTTTATCATCATATCCGCCAGATACGTAGGAAGTGTGGGATGCAATCCTATTCCAAACTTCAGGTTGCATTTCACGTCTCGAGAACTGTTTTACAGCGTCTAATGCTACTGTCCTGAACGCATCATCTGTAATTGGGCTACGGCCAAAGCCCACTAGGAAGAAGTCGGCTGGAAGTAGATTGTCGTGGCTTAGGTTATAAACTGCAGGAATTAATTTACGTGCAGTTAGATCGCCTGAAGCGCCAAAAATAACGACGACAGTAGGAGGAGCGCCGCGATGTTTGCTGAGCCCCTGAAGAAACGGGTGATGTTGATTTTCAGCCATAAGCCTATTTGAGCAGTATTAAATGATCAGACTTCAAAGAATAAGGAAATGGAAATCTCTTAAAACTGCTTATTGATCTACTAAATACGTAATAAACATGCTTTTCTTGAGCGCTTATTTTGTGACAATCAACTATCTAACTTTGTATGACTTCTGGCTTAACTCATTCCACCCTTGCTTATAAACTCGCTGTTCTTGTGTTTATTGAGAACGAAAAGGGTGAACAGTTATTGATGCTACGAGCAAAACCACCTAATTTAGGTGTGTATAGTCCAATAGGAGGTAAGTTAGAAACAAGTATAGGAGAATCACCCTTTGAATGCGCTGTCCGTGAGACCTATGAGGAGACGGGACTCAAGATTCAGACAGCAGATTTACATCTATTTTCCATGATTGCTGAAAAAGCATACGAAGGAGAGAAGCACTGGCTTATGTTTTTATTTCGTTGTAAGAAATTAATCACCCACATCCCTAATACAATAAGTGAGGGAAGTTTTGGATTTTTCTCAAAAGAAGCGATAAAAACACTTCCGATCCCAGAAACCGATCGCATAGCGCTCTGGCCTATATTTGAGCAATATAAGGACAGGTTTGTTGCCTTAAAGGCAGATTGCTCGCCTGGTAAGCCTATTAAAATTGAAATAGAGGAAATTAGCTAAACTAGCTTTACCTCTTAAACGATTCTTAAAACGGAATACGTTTTTTTTCCCTTACGTAGGAGAATATATTTTCCGAAAAGAAGATCGTTACTACTCGCCGTTTTATTCGCTTCGTTAACACGCTGGTTATTCATAGATATACCTCCGCCTTCGATATCCTTTCTTGCCTGACCCTTTGAAGGAGATAGCCCTGCAAGAACTAAGAGCTCTACGAGCGGTGTACCTGCACCTTCTATCAATTTCTTTTCCGTATCCTTTGTTGGAATTTCACCTACGACGTCCGCAAAAACTTTTTCTGAGATACCTTCTAATTCACCACCAAACATAATCTCACTTGCTTTTAATGCATCTGAGCATGCGGTCTCTCCATGGACTAATGTAGTCACCTCTTTAGCTAATGCTTTGTGGGCTTCACGCGCACCTGGATTTGAGGTGTGGCGCGATTCTAAACCTATAATTGTCTCGTGAGACAAGAGTGTGAATTTTCTTAAATACTGCGAAATCATGCTATCTTCGGTGTTAACAAAGAACTGGTAAAAACGGTAAGGGCTAGTTTTTTCAGGATCTAGCCACACGGCTCCCGATTCCGTTTTACCAAACTTTTTACCGTCTGAGCGTGTAATTAAAGGGAAGGTCATTCCCCAAGCTGGAACGCCAAGTTTTTTACGAATTAAATCAGTACCTGCTGTAATATTTCCCCACTGATCACTACCTCCAATTTGGAGTTCACAATTAAAATTTTTTCTTAAGTGATAAAAGTCATGTGCTTGAAGCAGCATATAACTAAACTCGGTATAACTAATTCCGTGTTCACTTTCCATGCGGGCACGAACACTTTCTTTAGCTACCATCATGTTAATTGAAAAATATTTCCCTACATCGCGTAGAAAATCGAGATAACTTAACGATGCTGTCCAATCAGCGTTGTCTACTAAGCGAGCTGGGTTATCTTTACGGTCAAACTCCAGCAGTTTTGAGAGTTGGCCTTTAATTGAATTAACATTGTGTTCAAGCTGCTCGCGAGTAAGCAGGTTGCGTTCTGCAGATTTTCCGCTTGGGTCGCCTACCATACCAGTAGCCCCTCCGGCAAGCGGCAAGGGATTATGACCCGCTAATTGAAAACGCCTTAGCGTGAGTTGTCCCATAAGATGGCCAACGTGAAGACTGTCTCCAGTAGGATCGAAGCCGCAATAGAGCGTTAGGGGGCCAGTTGCTAAGCGCTGGGTTAAAGCGTCTATGTCAGTGCAATCGGCTAAAAGGCCGCGCCATTTTAGGTCATCAATAATACTCATGGGCAAGGGATGATATTCAACTTGGAAGGCATAGGGTCAAGCCAAGCTAATCTTTAAAAACGGTTTGCCGCCATAGGATTAGGCACTTTAGCATTAATTTTTCCGTTCGCTTCTTAACTCAAACAACTCCAATCTTTTAAGCCAATAAACGAGGTAAAATTCTTTAGAGGGTGACCTTTATAGCGTTTTACCTTCATAATTTCTTTCTATTTACTTAAAAATTCTAAACCTAAACTAACTAATTTATGCCTATTTCAATCGGATCAAAAGCACCAGATTTTACTCTAAAAACAAAGACCGCAGAAGGACTTGTTGATGTTACGTTAAGCAGTAATTTTGGTAAGAAAAACACCGTTCTCTTATTTTTCCCATTAGCTTATACGAGTGTATGCACAGCTGAGATGTGTGATGTCAGTGCAGGTCTATCCGATTATGCTAAACTCAATGCCGAAGTATATGCTATCAGTGTTGATAGTCCGTTTGCTCAAGAGGCATGGGCTACTCAAAATCATATTAAATTAACGTTATTATCCGATCTTAACAAGACAGTCACTCGTGCTTATGATGTCTTATTCCCTATGCTTGCTGGAGTAGGTGACACGGCTGCTCGCGCAGCGTTTGTAATCAATGCGCATGGAATGATTACTTACGCAGAACAAACGGCTACCCCAAAAGATTTACCTAACTTTAAAGCAATTGCCGCCGCTTTAACTCAGTAAGCTAGTTTAGCGTTTATACCACTTCGATATGAGTCTTCCAAATCCGTTTAACACCCGTTCGTCATTTTCGGCCAACGGAAAATCTCACTCGTTTTACTCACTTCCTGCTCTTGCTCATGCAGGCATGAGTGTCGATAGACTTCCGGTATCAATCCGTATCGTCTTAGAATCGCTCTTGCGCAATTGCGATGGTAAGCGGGTAAGTGAAGCTGCTGTAAAAGCGCTCGCTGCATGGAAGGCAAAAGAGACACGCACTGAAGAAATACCATTCGTTGTTGCTCGAATTGTTTTACAAGATTTTACAGGCGTTCCTCTTTTAGTGGATTTAGCAGCAATGCGTTCCGCCGTATCAACGCTAGGTAAAAATCCAAAAATTATCGAACCGCTTGTTCCTGTAGATCTTGTTGTTGATCATTCCGTTCAAGTTGATTTTTCAGGTAACCAAGAGGCATTGAGCAAAAATCTTGAGTTAGAATTCTCTAGAAATCGCGAACGCTATCAGTTCTTGAAATGGGGTATGCAAGCCTTCGAAACGTTTAAAGTCGTTCCTCCTGGTATTGGCATTGTTCATCAAGTTAATTTGGAGTATCTCGCAAAGGGTATTCTTTCCGATTCAAGCGATGCCTATTATCCAGACACGCTCGTTGGAACGGACTCTCACACCACGATGATAAATGGTCTTGGTGTTGTAGGTTGGGGTGTAGGTGGAATTGAAGCAGAAGCAGGTATGTTAGGTCAGCCTGTTTATTTCTTAACACCTGATGTTGTAGGTGTTCGTTTAACGGGAGCTTTAAAAGAAGGTGTAACTGCTACGGACTTAGCTCTTACTGTTACTCAAGTGCTCAGGAAAGCTAAAGTTGTTGGAAAGTTTGTAGAATTCTATGGTCCTGGAGCAACTGCTCTACCAGTTGTTGACCGGGCTACGATTGCAAATATGGCTCCTGAGTACGGTGCAACGATGGGCTTTTTCCCAATTGATGCAGAATGCTCTAATTATCTTCGCGCAACAGGTCGTTCAGAAGAGCACATAGCTTTATATGAGGCGTATTATAAATCCCAAAATTTGTGGGGTATTCCTCAAGGTGGAGAAATTGATTACTCTCAGGATCTTGCTTTAGATTTAAGCACTGTAGTTCCAAGTGTTGCAGGCCCTAAACGCCCTCAGGATCGCATCGAGCTTCCTCATTTAAAACAAGAATTTACTACGGCGTACTCTCGTGCAGTTACAGAAAACGGTTTTGGAAAAAGCGCACCTGATTTAGCAAAAACATTTACCGTGCCTTTTGCTGATAAGCACTCCTACCAACCAATAAGTGGTGGTCGTCGTGATGGCGAGATAGCAAGCGGCAGTGTTTTGATTGCTGCTATTACAAGTTGTACTAATACCTCCAATCCTAGTGTCATGTTAGCTGCTGGATTACTCGCAAAGAAAGCCGTAGAAAAAGGTCTCTTTGTGCATTCTACCGTTAAGTCATCGCTTGCTCCAGGTAGCCGCGTAGTTACTGAGTATTTAAATAAAACGGGCCTTCAACCTTTCTTAGATAAGCTTGGTTTCCAGACCGTTGGTTATGGTTGTACAACATGTATCGGAAATTCAGGACCATTAAATCCAGCAGTCGAAGAAACGATTGTTAAGAACGACTTAGTAGCAGCAGCGGTTCTTTCAGGAAACCGTAATTTCGAAGCCCGTGTGCATCAAAACATTAAGGCTAATTTCTTAATGTCTCCACCGCTTGTTGTTGCTTTTGCGATAGCAGGACGTGTGGATTTAGATCTCTCCAAAGATCCCCTTGGTCGGGATTCTCTCGGAAACGATGTCTATTTGAAAGATATTTGGCCAACCTTACAGGAGGTGCGAGATCAACTCCAAGCTGCGCTTCGTCCTGAAGTATTTCAGCGTTTATATAAAGATTTTGCCTCCCAAAATCCTAAGTGGAATGAAATACCTTCTACAACAGGTAATGTCTATTCCTTCGATAAGAGCTCTACTTATATTCAAGAGCCTCCATTCTTTGATAAATTTAACTTAAAGGCTCCGGGTATATCAGAAATCAAAGCAGGTCGTGCATTAGGTATATTTGGTGATTCTGTAACCACAGATCATATCTCTCCAGCAGGAGCTATAAAGAAGAGTTCTCCAGCGGGTAAGTTTCTTCTAGAAAGTGGAGTCGCTTTCGAAGATTTTAACTCCTATGGATCTCGCCGCGGTAATGATCGTATCATGACACGTGGAACGTTTGCTAATGTACGTATAAAGAACTTAATGCTAGGAGGCGAAGAGGGTGGAACTACCTTATATGTCTCTAAAACAGGAGCTGTTGAGAAGTTAGCTATCTTTGATGCTTCAGTTAAATATAAAGCTGAGGGTACGCCATTGTTTGTTTTTGCTGGCCAAGAATACGGCACGGGTTCTTCTCGTGACTGGGCAGCCAAGGGAACCTCGCTTTTAGGTGTCAAAGTAGTTGTGGCTCAAAGCTACGAACGTATCCACCGCTCAAATTTAGTGGGTATGGGTGTACTTCCCTTACAGTTTAAAGAAGGTACCTCTGCTCAAACGCTTAAACTTGATGGTACTGAAACATACGATGTGGTTGGGCTAACCAGTGCTATCAAACCCCAGCAGGATATGACGCTTAAGATCACGCGTAAATCGGGTGAAACTGTTGATGTTTCTGTTCGCTGCCGCATAGATACACCGATTGAAATCGATTACTATCAGCACGGCGGAATACTACCGTTCGTACTTCGTCAAATTGTAGCATCACATTAAAGCTACCGTTTAACCTTAAAATAAATTAAATAAACGTCTAGGCTACCGAAGCTGAGTCGTTGTATTTTATCTATGTCTGTAGCTACATCCCAGTCTGTTTATTTTGTCGATTGCGAATCTGATCCAATACGAGTCCGTATTTCAGGTAAGGCTAATTTTCAAAATAGTGCCTGCTTAAAAGATTTCCTGCAGCTTATGTTGGCCTCGGGTAAGAGTCGTTTCGCTCTAGATTTCGAGAAATGTGCCACCATGGATAGCACGTTTCTAGGGGTACTTGCTGGAGCTGCACTTGATCTTAAACGTAAAGTACCTACAGGAAATTTAACGCTTTTTCGTCTTGGTACACGTAATTTAGAATTGGTACGTAGTCTTGGTCTGCATAGGCTTATGCACGTCGAAGAAGGTGAATTAGCTGGTCCCCTTTCTGACTCCTCCAAGGTACTTAATTGCGAAGGTAAATCTGAGTTAGATAATGCCAAACTCGCTTTGGAAGCGCACGAAAATTTGGTAAAGGTGGATGAATCAAATCGAGAGAAATTTCAGGACGTGCTTGTTTTTCTTAAGCACAAAGTGGACAAAAAGAATTAATCGCCTATATTTAATTCTTCTCATTTTATATGGCTAATGCACAACCTATAGATCGCGAAACACTCCCTGATAGTTCAGGTCACTTCGGCGTCTACGGAGGTGTTTTTGTGCCTGAGACTTTGATGTCAGCTTTAAAGGAGTTAGAGGAGGCATACGCTGTCGCTGAAGCAGATCCCTCCTTTCAAAAAGAGTTGCAAGATACACTTGCTGAATTTGCAGGACGTCCCACACCGTTGTATTACGCAGAACGTTTAACAAAACTCTGTGGCGGTGCTAGAATATTTTTTAAACGAGAGGACTTACTGCATACAGGTGCCCATAAGATTAACAATGCGATAGGACAGGCTATATTGGCCCGTCGTATGGGTAAGAAACGCATTATTGCAGAGACAGGTGCTGGCCAACATGGCGTTGCTACAGCTGCAGTTTGCGCTAAGTTCGGGCTGGAGTGTGTTGTTTATATGGGTGCAGTTGATATGGAGCGCCAAGCACTCAATGTTTTTAGAATGCGTTTAATGGGTGCTGAAGTTAGAGGCGTAGAAGCAGGTCAAAAGACACTCAAAGAAGCGATTAATGAAGCAATGCGCGATTGGGTAACGAATGTAAGAAGTACCCATTACATTTTAGGTACGGTATATGGCTCACATCCTTATCCTATGATGGTAAGAGAATTTCACCGTGTTATTGGACGTGAAGCGCGTGAACAGTTTTTAGCACGTGAGGGTTGTTTACCTGACGAACTAGTTGCTTGTGTTGGCGGTGGGAGTAACGCCATGGGACTCTTTTTCGAATTCTTACATGATACCTCTGTTAAAATGACGGGAGTGGAAGCGGGCGGCACAGGCATAACACTTGGAAATCATGCTGCACGTTTCTCGGGTGGAAGACTTGGAGTCCTTCAAGGGTGTAAGACATATATCTTGCAAGATCAGGACGGTCAAATTCAGGGCACCCATTCAGTTTCCGCAGGTTTAGACTATGCCGCTGTTGGTCCTGAACATTCTTTTTATAGGGATTCTGGTCGTATTGATTTTACCTATGCAACAGATGATGAAGTGCTCGAAGCGTTTAAATTATGCTCAAGTACTGAGGGTATAATTCCAGCTCTAGAAACGAGCCATGCTTTAGCCTATGCCTTGAAGCGTGCCAAAGAGTTATCTAAGGATAAAACGATTTTAATTAATTTAAGTGGCCGCGGAGATAAGGATGTTCAGCAGGCTATTGTTCTCCTGAAATAAGGCTTTCTTTTACGATAGCTTGCCAGATGCACTGGTGACTTATTTTATAATACTATGAGAAGTATGACTGGATACGGAGGTTCCTCCGCTGCTTTAGGTAACGTTTCATTTACAGTGAACGTAAGCTCTGTAAATCGTAAACAGCTCGATCTAACGATCTCCTTACCTAACGAGTGGGAGGCTTTAGAGTCAGAAATTACTGAGCAAGCACGTAAAGCTGTTGTGCGTGGTAAAGTGCATCTTTCTATAGAAATCACGAGTCATAAAAAAAACGACGAACAGACTTGGGATGAAGACTATATTAATACCTCCCTTGATAAGCTATCTGCACTAGCAGAGGCGCAAGGTGTTCCTTTTAGTCCTAGCGCTGATTTGCTTTGGCAGATAGCTAATTCGAAAAGAAAAGAAATTATAGTGCCTGCACCTGAGTTAATCAGACCTATGGTTTTAGAGGCAGTAGATACCGCTCTTAATGGTATGGTTATTATGCGTGAAAAAGAAGGCGAAGCTCTGCTAGTCGATTTTATTTCTCGAGTTACGCAGCTTAGACGATTACTAGATTCTGTTTCACAACGTGCACCTGTCGTTGCCCCAACATACCGAGAGCTTCTTTTGAAACGTTTGCGTGAAGCTAACCTACAGCTTGATGTAAATGATGAACGTGTACTAAAGGAAGTAGCATTATTTGCAGATCGTTGCGATATTACAGAAGAGATAACTCGTTTTAAATCTCACATCGAACAATTCACTCATTTACTTAAAGCTGACTCAGAAATAGGACGTAAGGCAGAATTTATTCTTCAAGAAATGGGACGTGAGGTACATACCATGGGGAGCAAAGCTAATGACTTAGAAATTTCTAAGTACATTATTGACCTTAAAAACGAACTTGAGCGCGTTAAGGAGCAAATAGCTAACGTAGAGTAATTCGACCTATTCTTTAGTTTTAAACGACTCAATTAGGTACAAGAAAACTCCTACGCAGATACCAGAATCTGCGATATTGAAGGTAGGGTAGATGTAGTTTCCAAAATGTAGATCGATAAAATCGACTACATAGCCATGATTAATACGGTCCGTTAAATTACCTAAAATTCCTCCACATAACAGCCCGAAGCAAATTTGGGTGTAGGTTGCTTTAAGGCCAATCGTCTTACGCCAAATAAAAATTGCGAGTAAGGCAATGAACGCTAGCACTGCTAAAGCGATACTATTACCATGAAACATACTCCATGCAGCACCCGTGTTACCCACGTGTACTAAATTCATGAATCCGTGAATAATTACGATAGCGCCATTTTCTTCGCCGTAAGTCGGATAGCTTATCTTTCCAGCGATCCAGCTTTTGGAGAGCTGATCGCTGAGATAGATAATACCTGTAAGTAACCAAAACCAGCGGTATCCAGCTAAGGCCGATTGTTTCGATGTGGCGGACTTTGGCACATCTGAAAGGCCTTCGCTCACTCGTCTCCTCCGGAATCGTCAGAAAGCATACTTCCGCCTTCTTCACCCATTTCTCCAAAGAGACCTGGTTGCGTACGTGCGCGGTAATGGTTCTTTTCTATATTCTTTTTCGCTTCTGCTGAATGGCGAGTGAAAGGAACTGCCATGAGTCGGTCTTTAGCGATCGGTTTTCCGGTGGTTTCGCATATACCGTATGTGCCATTATGGATACGCTTGATGGCTGCATCGATTTCAGTAAGTGCATCCTGCTCGCTCGAAACTAGACTGAGTACGAAATCACGATCAAATGTATTTAATCCACCATCTGACATATTCTGACCGTAAGCAGAGAGATCGCCTGAATCATCTTTGGCTGAGCGTTTAAGCGATTCTTCAGAGTGAAGCTCTATGTCTTCTGTTAGTTTTTTCCGCATATCTATTAAGAGGCGATAGTATTTGCGGTACTTTTCAGGAACGTCTTCTTCTGGTTTAAATTCTGCAGGTTTTTCTTGTTTTTTAGGATTAAATCCTAGGATGTCAGCCAAAGAAGCTGCTTGGACGTGGCTAGGTTTTATTTGCTTTTCAAGCATCTCTTGGATTTTTGCTTGAGAAGGTTTTGTGGTGACTTTTTCCGGTTTAACTTCTGGAGAAGTTTCCTCTTTAGCCACTATGGTTTGGGCAATTGCTCGTACCTCTTCTAAAGTGAAAGCAATGGGTTTAAGTGCTGCTTTACGTGCAAGAATGCTCTCTCTTAAAGCATTTTTTTTAGACGGTTTTTCTTCACCTTGCTTATCACCTTTATCAATCGGTACAACTATCGTTGGACTTTTTGTTACTTTCAGCGGTGCTTTAGAAGCAGTAGCGATTACTGCTGGTTTAGTGCTTACAGGGAGCTTTGTAGCTGGAGTAGGTTTAACAGGAAGAGGTGCCATTTTTGCAGCTACAGGAGCTTTAACAGCTGGAGCAGGTTTGACTGGAGTAGCTGGTTTTACAGCTGCTGGTGGTTTTGCTGCTGGTTTATGAGCTGGAGCAGGTTTAGCGACAACTTTACCAGCTGGTTTATGTGCTAAAGCTGCTGGCTTGTGAGCTACAGCTGGTTTAGCAGGAGCAGCTGGTTTAGTGACGATTTTAGCTTTTGGCTTCGGAGGTGATTTATGTGTCACGGGCGATTTTTGTTTTTCTTTTTTTGCCATGGGGAGCCTTGGGCTATAAAACCAAGAGAAGCGTTAAAGGAAGGTTTAAAATGAGAGCTTAATTGAAGAAAGTTTATGAAGCGAGTGCTTCATTGCAACGTGGACATATATCCCCGTGTGAAGTTGTTTCAAGCTTTGGCAGCCATCTCCAGCAACGGGGGCAACGTATGAAACCAAGTTCTTGAGAATGAATAGGTTCTATTATGGGGGTTGAACTAGAATCGCTATCTGGCTTTGGGGTTAGCTCAACCTGAGACACGATAAAGAGTTCTGCAAGCAAGGCTTTATGTTTGATAAGAGCCTGATTGGCATGATCGCTCGATGAACTCTTTATGGTTAAGGACGCATCAAGTGCTTTACCTAGTTTACCGGCGGCACGCATAGGCTCTATTTTGCCATTTACTTCAGTGCGCACTTTTAAAAGTGATTGCATTTCAGACTCAAGCTCAGGATTTTTCCAGTCCAAGGGTGCTACAGGCCAGTCTTGAAGGTGGATAGAGTCATCGGAAAATTCTTTTCCTGTGGTTGCAAACGCCCAAGCTTCATCTGTTGTAAACGGAATTACAGGAGCAAGTAATCGAATGAGGGTGTGGAAAATGTGATTGAGTACCGTTTGAGAAGAACGTCTTAAGGCACTGTTGGTGCCGAGTGTATATAAACGATCTTTAAGAATGTCGTGATATGTTGCTGATAGCGTAACAACGCAGAACTGATTACATAGTTGATAAACTCTGTGGAATTCATACGCGTCGTAAGCTTCTGTGCAGTGCCTAATGAGTTCAGCAGTATGGTGCAGCGCCCAGCGATCTATAGTATCTAGCTGAGTTGTAGGTAATGCATCCTTGGAAGGATTAAAATCAAAGAGATTAGCTAATTGGAAACGAAGAGTGTTTCTGAGTAAGCGGTAGGTTTCACCTACGTGAGATAGAATTTCTTTTGAGATTGGAATGTCATCTCTGAAATCTTGGGAAGCAATCCACAGACGGATTACATCAGCACCGTGCTCAGCAATATAGGCATCGCTTGTTTGAGGTTTTTCGTACGTTGAACTTTTCGAGATTTTCTTGCGTTCCTCATCTGTAATAAAGCCGTGAGTTAAGACCGCTTTATAGGGCGCTTTATTTCTAGAAATTACGCTTGTCCATAGCGAGGATTGGAACCAACCGCGGTGTTGATCACTTCCCTCTAAATAAAGATCAGCGGGCCACTGGGTTGCGCCTTGGTGCTTGGCAAGAACGGCAGCATGAGATGAGCCGGAATCAATCCATACATCCAGAGTATCACGACCGCAGGTAAGTGCACTGGCGGCTGGCCAATCTTTGGGAAGTGTTACTCCATTTAAAATAGACTCTGCTGGGTTTGCATACCAGAGATTAGAACCTGTTTTTTCTATTTTATCAGCGATTAAACGAATTATATCAGCATCAAGGAACGCATTCTTCTTTTCGTCATAGAAAGCGGGTATTGGTACACCCCAAGAACGTTGACGGCTAATACACCAATCCGGACGCGATTCTACTGCGCCGCGAATACGCGCTTTACCCCAGGCTGGTATCCACTGAACACTTTCAATAGAATCTAAAGCTTGTCCTCTCGGTGTGCTTTTTTCGAATACAGGATTTTCTTTATCTAGGGAAACAAACCACTGATCAACTGCTCTAAAAATAATAGGCGTTTTCGAACGCCAGCAATGAGGATAACTGTGGGTGTAGCGCTGTTTCGCAACCAAGGCTTCAGCATTTTCTAGTTTACGTAAAATAGCTATATTTGCCTGAGACGTTTTCTTCTTTTCTAAATCCTCGACTGTTTCTAAACATGAAATACCGACTAAGTCTTGGGGTACTTTACCATCATCGAGGTAGCTTCCATTATCACCCACAGGACAATAAATAGGTAGACCATACTTTAAACCGGTCAAATAGTCATCCATACCATGACCTGGTGCCGTATGAACAGCTCCCGTGCCAGTCTCTGTTGTGACATAATCTCCTAGAACGACTAAAGAATCGCGATCGATGATGGGATGCCGTGCTTTCAGTCCTTCTAGTGCTTTTCCTAATACTTCGATACCACGAATTAAGGGTCCTCGTTTTGATTCTGGAGTCTGCCCATCAATGAGGGGTTCCATCGCAGAAATTCGTTCAGTTGCTATAATCCAATTTTCCGGCTTTCCCAGACTTGGAGAGACAACGCTATAGCTTAATTCAGGGTGTAACGTTACAGCTAAATTAGCGGGTATTGTCCACGGAGTTGTTGTCCAAATAACCAGACTTAGAGGCTTATCCGTAGGGAGATTAAATTTTTTAGCTTCCGCTTCAGGGATCGGAAATTTGACCCAAATCGAAGGCGAAATATGGTCTTTATATTCAATTTCGGCCTCAGCCAAAGCGGTTTCAAAAGGGATCGACCAGTAGACGGGCTTCTTACTGCGGTAAACGAGCTTACGTTCTACAAAAGAAGCGAAAGTTCTTAAAATATCTGCCTCATAAGCTGGCGCTTTCGTTTTATACTCGTTCTTCCAATCGGCTAAAACACCCAGACGTTTGAACTGTTTTGTTTGGGTTGCGATCCATCCTTCGGAAAATTGGTCGCAGTGCTCACGAAGTTCAGCAGTCGTTACTTCGATTTTCTTTTGTTGAAATTCACGGGTTACTTTTTGTTCGATAGGAAGGCCGTGACAGTCCCAACCTGGGACATAAGGCGTCCTAAATCCACGCATAGATTTATAGCGTAAGATCATGTCCTTCAATGTCTTATTAAGCGCCGTTCCTATATGTACATCACCGTTAGTAAACGGGGGACCATCATGTAAAACAAAGACGGGCGCCTTCTGTTCCGAACGCTTATTCTGAATGCAATCATAGAGCCCAATTTTGGCCCAATGCTCCACCCGGGAGGGTTCTCTCTGAGCGAGACCAGCTCGCATAGGGAAATCAGTTTTAGGAAGCTGTAACGTGTCTTTCAGTTCATTCGCCATACAGGTGAAAAGCGGGCGAGGCTAAATTGTCTGCACGGGTAGTCAAGGGCTTACGCATATCATTTGTTTTTAAAGGCTAACTCTGAGTCGGTTTTTAAAGCGAGTTTAAAGCCTGCTCGAATACAGTCTGGGACCGATATGCCATCTCTAAGCTGACCGCCCACATAAAAGCCCGGAAAAGCCTCTTCTACGGCCTGGAAAGTCTTTTGCATGGTCTCGTAGCCTAAATTATATTGAGCGATTGCTTTAGGCCATAGGGTCTTACGTATAAAAAGTGGGTCCTCAGTTATACCCAATAGCTGTTTTAAGTCAGCCATGACTTTATTTAAAAGAACAGATTCATTCTCTAAAGCCAGAGATGAATTAAGCGATCCGCCTAGCATGACAGTAAGGCAGGCACAGTCCTTCGGGGATCTGCCTTCAAAAAGGCTAGATGAAAACAAAATACCTAAACTATTCATTTTTTCTCTCGAAGGAATTAAAGCTCCAAAACCGTCTAAGGGGTGTTGTATAGCGCTTCGCTTAAATCCTAAAAATAGAGAAGTAACGGCTGGATGACTTACGTTGGAAAGAACGCTTAAGGGATGGGTACTTAACTTATCAAATGCAAGCTGACTCAGTGGAAAAGCCGGTAAAGTCGAAATAATACTATCAAAACTTTCTGTATGTTCTGAGCCTAAATAAGTATAGGTAACTGACCAAGTGTTTTCACGTGAAATACCAGTAACTGTAGTTTCTAAAAGGATACTTTCTTTTTTTAACTGAGAGGCGAGTGCTTCTGGTAATGTTGCTAGACCTTTTTTAAACGAAATTAATTTAGGCGGACCTGATTTCGCTGTTTTTTTCTTACGCTTACTCGCGCCAATAAGTCCAAGGATTAGGGAGCCGTTATTTTCTTCATACTCCAAGAGCCTAGGAAATGCATTTCGCATCGATAAGGCTTCGGGATCTCCAGCATAAACGCCACTTACCATGGGTTGTACCGCTTGGGCTAAAATTTCATCACCAAAATGATCCCGTACAAAGTCGGCTAGGCTTAGGTCGTTTTTGCGTGATTTTTTTTTATGAAATAGTTCTTTAAATACACTTAACTTAGCGTGCCACGACAAAAGTGGCGTTTTAATGAAAGAACCTATTCCCATAGGTACAGCGATCAGTCTACCTTCTTTCACTAGGTACCTATTTTTTGCAGTAGTGCTTGCCTCAATGCGTTCGGACTGAAGGCCTAATTCTGATATGAGATTGCTTAGCTCCTCTGACTCTTGAAGCGAGTTTGGCCCTTTCTCAATTAAGTAGCCTTCGCTTAACTCTGTTTTGATAGAGCCACCCAGAGAACTGTCTTTTTCGAAGATACGTACCGAGTGACCTAGCTGAGTTAACTTATAAGCTGCACATAGTCCAGTAATCCCACCACCTAGGACTGCGATATGTTTAGGAATGAAAACCATGGAGAGTAAGGGTACTCAAGAAGAAATAAATTAACTCAATATTACATACGAAACATAACTTCTATATTTATTCTTTAGTTCCACTGCACCACGGTATCAACCAATGCTTGCATGCACTCTACTTTAGCTTCTGGCAGAATGCCGTGGCCCAAATTAAAGATGTGGCCGTGTGTGCCGCGCATTGATTCAAGGATACGTCTAGCTTCACGAGATACGATTTCTGGAGTCGTATTAAGCAGAATGGGATCTAAGTTTCCTTGCACGGCAAGAGAAGGTAATTGGCCGCGCGATTGATTAGCTAAGGTATGTGTTTTCTTTAAATCGCATGTCCAGTCTGCACTTAAAACGCGTATACCGCTACTCGCTTGAGCAGCGACTTGAGCATGGGTTCCCTTGGCGTATAAAATAATAGGGAAATCTTTAGGGAGTGCTTGAATGATTTTACGTATCCATTTTAGAGAAGCCTCTTCGTAGTCATTTCCTGCAACGATACCTCCCCAGGAATCAAAAATTTGTATCGCATCTGCACCCGAAGCTATCTGCATTTTAAAATATGCAATTAGTGCTTCACTGAGACGTTCTAGAAGCAATTCAAAGGTTGCTCTTTCTGAATAAAATAAGGTTTTGATCCGGGTAAATTCATCGGAACTTCCCCCTTCAACCATATACGTTGCAAGTGTCCAAGGTGAGCCACCGAAACCTAGCAGGGCGTGCTTATTATCAATTTCTTTTTTTAAAAGACTTAAGGCATCGGCTACGTAACTCAACTTTTCAGGTACTGCGCTTGCAGGTAAGAGTGCTTCGATTTGAGTGCGGTTCTCCAATTTAAAATCCATCCCAATACCTCCTTCGTCTCTAAAACGATAACCTTGGCCTAAGGCTTCAGGGATGACTAATATATCGGAAAATAAAATAGCACAATCGAGCTCAAATCGTTTAAGGGGCTGTAGCGTGACCTCAAGCGCGAGCTCTGGTGTCTTCACCATTTTTAGAAAACCATGCTTAGCTTTGAGCTCTCGATACTCGGGTAAATACCTGCCTGCTTGCCGCATGACCCAGATCGGAGGCCGATTTAGCGGCTTGCACTGACATGCACTTAAGAAGCGTTCACGAGATGTCATAAAGTAGAGGAAATAACGCCTCAGGTGCTGCGATCTGTCAAACTTGGCTTAAGCTAAGCCAGTCCCTAGGTTTTAAAAAGTCGGTAACCAGCTTTTCTTCAACACTCCCAGGTTCTGCTTTAAAGTCATATTCCCAACGCACCAAAGGAGGTAAACTCATTAAAATTGATTCCGTTCTTCCAGAACTTTGCAGACCAAAAAGTGTACCTCGGTCCCAGACTAAGTTAAATTCTACGTAGCGGCCACGTCTATAAAGTTGAAAATTACGCTCCCTTTCAGTGTAAGGTGTATTTTTTCTTTTAGCTACAATGGGTTGGTAGGCTTTAATAAAATGGTCTCCAACACTGCGCATTAAAGCAAAACTGCGATCAAAACCTAAGTGATTAAAATCATCGAAAAACAAACCACCTATTCCGCGAGCTTCATTGCGGTGTTTTAGAAAAAAATAATCATCACAATTCTTTTTTAGAGTTGGGTATAATATTGGGTCTACTAAAGCGACGGCTTCCTGAGCAGTCCTATGCCAGCTCACACAATCCTGTGTAAATCCGTAGTAAGGCGTAAGATCGAAGCCTCCACCAAACCAAAAGGTTGCCGCAGTATTAGTGTTAGGATCTGGCTTAGTCATGAAAAACCGTACGTTTGCATGACTTGTAGGTACGTAGGGATTAAGCGGATGTATCACTAAGGAAACTCCTAAAGCTTCCCACGATTGCCCAACTAATTCTGGACGATGCGCTGTTGCAGAAGCAGGTAGGGTAGTCCCGCTCACATGAGAAAAAGATACGCCTGCTTTCTCGAACACTTTACCGCCTGATAGCACACGTGTTCTTCCTCCGCCTCCTTCTGCTCGCGTCCAAGAATCCTCTTTAAATTTTTCTTGGCTCTCTTCAGATTCAAGACGTGAACAAATTGTGTCCTGCAAATTAAGCAGGTAATTTTTTACATCGGTAAGAGAATAAACCATAGTAAATTAATCGATTAGGTGATTCACACTTTTACGTTCTTTAGCCGCTTGCAAGAGTCGGCTTAAAGCGCCGTGGTTGGGACTGAATAAAGCCGAGCTGATGAATAAAAATCCAAGGCACATTACGATACTTGCTCCGCTTGCCACACCGGTATGGTAGCTCAGTACAATACCAGCGAAAGAAGAGAAAGCTGCAATAAGACAGGATGAGATTAAAAGTGTAGTGAAACGTTCACACCATAAATAAGCAGTCACAGCAGGAAGTAAAAAAAGGCCCAGAGCTAGGACCACCCCCATTGTTTGCATTCCAGCTACTAAATTTAAAACCGTAAGAATGAGAAGTAATGCATGGATCAAACTTCCTTTACCTCCTGTAGCGCGATTAAAGGAGGGATCAAAGGTTTCTAATAAAATGCCTCGTCGAGCAGTAATAAAAATTAAGACAGTAACGAGCGAAGCAAAGCCAGAGAGTATGAGGTCACTAGGACTTACCGATAAAATACTTCCAAAGAGAAAGCTCTCCAAATTTATACGTACCGGGAGTCGACTTAAAAGAGCAACTCCAGCGCCAAAAAAAACGATGAATAAGGAACCAAACGCTGCATCTTCTTTTACTCGCGTTAAACGACTTAGAACTGCACTTCCTAACGCTGTAAGTAAACCTGCGATTAAAGCACCAATAAATAATGCAAGGGGACTTGGGCCAAACAAAAGCCACGCTAAGGCGATTCCAGGTAAAACAGAATGAGAAAGCGCATCACCCATAAGTGAGAGACGCCGTAAAACAAGAATGCAACCTAAGAGGCCTCCGCTTAAACTAAGTAACAAAGCAGAGCACAAGCCGCGCTGCATAAAGCCATAGGAGAACGGAGTAATAAAAAAATCACTGAGATGCATGGCTTATGAAGGAAACGAAGCGCTTCGGGTTGTCTTTAAAGGATCCTGATCCGTGCTATGCGTACCTTTAAATGCAGCTTCAATATTAGCTTCACTGAGAACAGACAGAATAGGTCCTGTAGCAATTAACTTATTCGATAGAAGTATACCGCGACTGAAAGCGCTTTTTGCTAAACTAAAATCATGTACTGCTGCTAGTACTGTTCTGCCCTGCGCTTCCCAAGATCTTAAGAGGTGAGCGAGTTCCTCAGTTGCAGTAACATCTAAGCCATTGAATGGCTCATCTAAGAGAAAAATATCAGCGCCTTGTGCGAGTGCTCGTGCTAAAAAAACACGTTGCTGCTGACCAGCAGAGAGTTGGCTAATTTGTCTTTTAGCAAGTGCTGTGATTCCTAATTCTTCTAATGCGTGTTTTACTGCGTCATGATCAGCCTGTTTAAAACGCTGCCAAGGTTTAAGTCGAGGGTACCTGCCTTGGTCTACAACTCCCTGCACTGTGATCGGAAAATCCCAATCTATAGATTGACGCTGAGGCAGATAGGCTAAGCGGGGAAGTGCGTGTTCTAAATGGCTATCTCCAATTCGAATTTCTCCATGAGATAAAGGAAGCCATCCTAGGCATGCTCTTAGAAAAGTACTTTTACCCGCTCCATTAGGGCCTAGAATTGCAGTTATACTTCCACAGGGAATATCTAAGGATAGATCTCTTAAAGCCGTGTGATTTCCATAACGTACACCTACCTCTTTAAATCGAATAATGTTATGGGAATCACTCACAGAACGATGAGCTTATGGAACAACGAAATGAATGGAAGGACCTTCTGGAGCTACAGTAGCTTGTTCGGTATGGGGTACACTCGGGGATGGGGTAGTAACTGCAGTCTGGCCTTGTTGAGAGCCTATGGCTGGAACGATTAAGGGATGTGTGCTAAAGCCACGTTCTATTAATTGAGCAATTTTAATATCACGGCTACGTGAATCTGGGCTATCCATCATTACAGCAATGATACGGCGTGAACCCCGTTTTGCAGTTGCAGTTAAACAGAATCCTGCTCCATCGGTAAATCCTGTTTTAAGACCATCAACGCCCTCAATATGGCCTAAAAGATGATTATGATTTGTCATCATAACGGGGGGAAAACGTTTTCCAGCACCGAAGGCACGTTGCTTAACGGAGGTATATTTTAGTATGTCAGTTTGAGTAACTAAATACCTAGCGAGAGTGGCAAAGTCGCGTGGCGTTGTAAGATCTCCTTCAGAAATGCGGTGACTCGCTACGGGAAAACCGTTTGGTGTTTGAAACGTGGTATGATTCATACCCAATGAACGGGCTTTAGCATTCATCCAAGATATGAATAAAGGAACGGAGCCTGCCGAGCAGCGCGCCATCATATAGGCTGCATCATTGGCAGACTGAATCATCATAGCATAAAAAAGTTCCTCTACTGTAAAACTCTCTCCCGTTCTTAACCAAACGCTTGTGCTGTGTCTGACTGCGCCGACTTTTTCGTCTGCTCGAGTTACGGTTAAAACAGTATCTAATTTTAAATTACCTGATTTAATACGGTCATAGGCTACAGCAAAAGTCATGAGTTTAGTCATACTTGCTGGCGGACTTACTACATCTGCATTGTCTTGGAAAAGAACTTTACCGGAAGCTGCGTCCACAACAATTGCGCCTTTATAGGATGCAGGTGCATTCCTTTGAGAAGCACTTAAATTTGAGCAAAGTAACTCTCCACCAATGACTAAAAGACAAAAAGTTATAAGACAAAAACGCATTGAAAACAAAAAACTTAAGTTTTAGGAGGAAGTTCGTTTAGAGTGACGGAGGGATTCTTTTCAGTGAAGTACCGCATTGTCCATTCGTTTGGAAAGAATATTACCGTTTGACCAAATTTATCGGTACCGAAGCTTACCCCAGAGGCCACAATAAAATTGCGGGTATCTTCAACGGATACTTGCGGGGTTACCCAACGCATCACAGTCCAAGGTGTAGGATCCAGACGTGAGGCAGCATTGTATTCACTTTCTAGACGATACTGAACGACTTCAAACTGTAGTGGACCTACGGCAGCTAGTAAGTTAGAGCCAGCGGGTGCTCCGCGGGCTGTGAAGGATTGTACTACGCCTTCTTGGAGAAGCTGCTCTAATCCTGCTCTAAACTTTTTTGCATCCGCTGGAGTTGGATTACTAATATAAGTAAACACTTCGGGAGCAAACATAGGAATTTCGTTAAATAGTATACTACGATCAGTAGTTAAAGTATCTCCTATGCCAAACGAGTCATGTCCTACTAAGCCGATAACATCTCCAGGGTAAGCGACATCGACAGTTTCTCGTTCCTGACCAAAAAGCTTATGCGAAGAAGAAAGCCGTACGGTTTTGCCGGTTCTCTGATGTATGACTGTCATATCACGCTCAAATTTACCCGTACAAATACGCATGAAAGCTATGCGGTCGCGGTGTTTTGGATCCATATTAGCCTGGATCTTAAAAATGAAACCTGAAAAATGCGGACTGGATACTTCAAGTATTCTACGATCCTCGAGTTGGGAATTGTGTCGTGCTTGCGGAGGAACGGAATCTTTAAGAAAACCATCTAAGAGGAGCTGAATACCGAAATTATTTACGGCACTTCCAAAGTAGACAGGAGTTTGTTGTCCTGCTCGAACCGCTTCTAAATTAAAAGCATGACCCGCGCCGTCTAACATAGCCAACTGCTCACATACTTCGGTATGAGTAGAGGTATGTAATTTTGCTGTTACTATAGGGTCTTGCAATGAGGCAACTTTTACTGGGGCTTGATATGCGCCGCCTGGAACGCGCTCAAACATATGCACTTGTTGGTTACGGCGATCAAATACACCGCGAAATTCTGGACCGTTACCCAAGGGCCATATGACGGGAGAACATTGAAGCCCTAAGACACTTTCTAATTCATCGAGAAGCTCGAGTGGATTACGTGTCGGTCGATCACATTTGTTCATGAATGTGAAAATCGGAACGCCTCTTCTTCGACATACTTCAAATAGCTTACGCGTCTGAGCCTCTACGCCTTTACCTGCATCAATAACCATCAAGGCTGCATCAACAGCTGTCAGCACGCGGTATGTATCTTCAGAAAAGTCTTTATGACCCGGAGTATCGAGGAGATTAACTGCAAAACCTGAATAGTCGAATTGTAGTACAGTCGAACTAATAGAAATACCTCTTTGTTTTTCTAACTCCATCCAGTCCGAGGCAGTAGCACGCTGATTTTTACGGTCCTTTACGGCTCCGGCCAAATGAATTGCATTGCCGTAGAGAAGGAACTTCTCAGTCAGAGTTGTTTTACCCGCATCAGGGTGAGATATAATGGCAAAGGTGCGCCTGCGAGCAATTTGGTCGGAAGTGGACATATTACAGTAAATCAAGTTGACGATCGATGACGCCCGAGGCGACTGCGATTTTTTTCTTCGGCCTAGCTGAAGCAGAGACAACAGTAATAGTACTTTCGTCTCCTTCAAGTTTAGACAGGATAGTACGTGCTCTTTCTATGACAGATAGGGGTAGGCCAGCAAGACGAGCTACCTGGATGCCATAGCTACGATCAGCTGCACCAGGAATTACTCGACGAACAAAAACAATGTCATCCTTATATTCTTTAACTTCTACACAGAAATTTTTAAGGCGTGGGAGGTATTTATCAAGCTGGGTAAGTTCTTGATAGTGGGTTGCAAACAATGTGCGTGCTCCAACGTACTCGCCGCGGTGTAAGTGTTCAACTACAGACCAAGCAATACTCAAACCGTCGTAGGTAGAGGTTCCTCGTCCTATCTCATCTAATATGATGAGCGATTTATCCGTAGAATTATTAAGAATGTTTGCTGTCTCATTCATCTCTACCATGAAAGTAGAATTACCTCGTGCTAGATCGTCGCTTGCACCCACACGTGAAAATATTCTATCGACTAAGCCGATACGGCACGATCTAGCTGGAACAAAACACCCGATATGAGCTAGAAGTGCAATTAATGCAATTTGTCTAATATAGGTGGATTTGCCAGCCATATTAGGACCGGTGATTAATGCTATTTGAATTTCGTTACAGGACAGAGTCGTGTCATTAGGCACAAACGCACTACTACCAGATTGGGTTCTTATTTCTGATGACCGTAGCATTTGCTCGACCACAGGATGACGACCCTCAACAATATCTAAAACTGAACTCTCATCGATTATAGGCTTACAATAATTCCACTCGCGTGAAAGTTGTGCCCAGCCTGTTAAAACATCGCACTGGGCTAAGGTTTCTGAAGATTCCGAAAGTAAGTGAGCTTCTTTTAAAATAGATTCCACTAATGCTTGAAATAGAAGTCGCTCACGTGTGAGTGCATTTTCTTCAGCGCTAAATATTTCTTTTTCTTTTTTACGAAGTTCATCCGTGACATAACGCTCTCCGTTTACTGTCGTTTGACGGCGAATATAATCTTGAGGAACTAAGTGTAAGTTGGCTTTTGTGACTTCGATGTAATATCCAAAATTATTTGTAAATCTAACTTTAAGACTGCGAATTCCTGTTTTGTCTTGTTCTGCTTTTTCTAAGTCTGCAAGCCACGTTTTATTCTCAGTTGTGAGACTACGTAAGCGATCGAGCTCTACGTCGTAACCGAGTTTAATATAATTACCATCGTCTAAGTCTTGAGGGAGTTCTTCGTTGAGTGCCTGATTAAGAAGTTCACTTAGAATTGTTTGCTCATGCAGTGATTGGTTAAGCTTTTCGATATGCGCTTTTGTAAGAGCATCTTCACCAGAGAAGGTAACAAGGGATTCTTTAAGAGCAGGAATTTGAGCAAGGGTATCGCGTACTGCTCCTAATTCTCTAGGGCTTCTCAGTTTATTTTGAAGTCGGCTTAAAATACGGGGAATATCGCGTACTTGCACTAATAAATCTTTGAGTCGTGCAAGGCTACTTGGTTTTTCTACAAAGCAGCTGATAAGGCTTTGGCGTCGTTTAATTTCATCTAGGTCTAATGTTGGGGCAGCAAGCCAGCGCTCTAAAAGACGTGAACCAGGGGACGTAATCGTTCGGTTTATTGCATCTAAGAGTGAGCCTTCTTTTGTACCACGGCTTGATGCGAAAATTTCTAAGTTACGCAACGTTGAGGGATCTAACAAAATAGAGCGCGAACTTTGGTATTCTTTAAGGGTGCGTAGATTTTCAGGTTTAGCGCATAGATTTTCTGTCGCATATCGTACCAAAGTACCTGCAGGGCCAAGCCCAGCATGATCTAGTTTAAGTCCAAAACCCTCTAAATTTATAACGCCTAGTGTAGCCATGACTGCATGTGCTCCTGACGTCACCGAAAATTGTGTTGCGGGTAATTCAGTGCAAAGCCGTGTACATGCAAAACTATGTAAAGCGTGAATTGACGTATTTTCGTGAGGGCTTGTTTTCCAGCGCTCTAATTCTCCCTCTGCGATAAGCAGCTCGTCAGGATTTAGGCTCGATAAGATAGGTAATAGATTTTCAATTTTAGAATCACTCGCCAAACGAAATTCACCTGTCGACAAATCAAGCCACGAGGCATGTAGGCCTTCACGGTCTAGGAAAATTGCTGCCAAATAACGATTGCGGGAAGCATCGAGTTGGTTTGCTGCTAATGTGGTACCAGGTGTTAAAATACGGGTGAGTTCCCGTTTGACTAATTTACCAGGTACTGCGGCCTCTTTTTGGTCGCAGATAGCTACTTTTTTTCCAGCAGCTAAAAGTTTAGAAATATAATTGTCCGCTGAATGAGCCGGCATACCCGCCATGGGTTGATCATGCCTTTTGGTAAGAGTTAAGCCTAGGAGACGTGAGGCAACAACGGCATCATCAAAGAAAAGTTCAAAAAAGTCCCCGAGTCTGAAAAGCAGCAACGTATCTTTGGGAAGCCCTCGCTTCACATCAAAGTACTGTTGCATCATCGGAGTCATAACGTTCTATTGAAGAGACTCGTAGGCCTTAGTTCCACGGAAAAATGAAGCGATTTTAATATCTCTAGACCTTAGAGGTGTATGCTATATCTCTTTTTAACTTAAGTTTACCATGGCTCTCTCACTTTTTCATCGTGATCTAGGCGGTAAAGGCCTACCGCATCTTATCGTCCTTCATGGCCTGATGGGGTCCTCGCGTAACTGGCAAACCCTAGGTAAGCAGATGAGTGGCCAGTACCATGTTTCAGCTCTGGATTTGCGCAATCATGGGAGTTCGCCCCATGCAAACGAAATGAACTATGCCGTAATGGCTGAAGATGTAGTGGCGTGGATGGATGACCAGGGAATTGATCAGGCTATCCTGCTAGGCCATAGCATGGGGGGCAAAGTAGCCATGGTTGCAGCCTGTCATTCGCCTAAGCGGTTTTCTCGGCTTATCGTTGTGGATATTGCCCCAAAGAACTATTTTTGGCCAGCGCATCGTCAAGAGTTTGCTGCTATGAAAGCGCTTGATTTAAGTACGCTCAATTCGCGGCTTGAGGCCGAAGAAATTCTAGAAAAAGAGGTCCCTAGTCTAGCGCTGCGAAAATTTTTACTCACAAACTTGGAACGTAAAGAGGACGCGTCTTGGACGTGGAGCGTTAATCTAGCGGGTATCTATTCAGTCATTGATCTTTTAGAATCTAATCCGCTCGTTGCAACAGACCGTTATCTTGGAGCAACCTGTTTTATTATTGGAGGTAAATCAGATTACGTAAAAAAAGAAGACGAAGGATTGATTCGAGCCATTTTTCCAAACGTAAAACTTACCCTACTGCCTAACGCTGGCCACAATCCTCATATGGACTCTAAAGATGAATTCCTAAGCGCAGTCTTAAGCTTTACCGAGCAGACCAAATCCTAAGCGAGCTGAGCATAAAATCTTCGAGCGCAGCTGACTCATTTAGATTAAGTCGCAACAGCTTTGAATTGTGTTCAAGTTGTTCTACGGCTGCAGCAAATGGTCGTCTTACAGTGGTATCTCCAGCAGTTAATCTAATCCTAGCATGGGTGCGTGTAGCTTCTTCTATTTCTGCAAAAAACTGTGACCTCAATCCGTTTGAAATTCCTGTTTCAATCGCAACTTTTTCATCTTCATCAAGGTCATCAGGCAGACTGATCTTTTGTTTTTCCCAGGTTTCATCCGTTGCTTTCTCTAGGATAGAGCCAAAACGTGCTGTAAGACCATAGACTGTAAAAATATGATCTGAAACAGTTTTTTTATTCCCATTTTCTCCAGGCATGCGACCTAACCACAAGGCATAATCTGCAAGCCATGATAACCAAAGTGTCTTAGCTGATTCTTCATTAGTCTCTTCTTTTCCAGCCCACGCTCCAGCTACGTTAGGTTCTGAGGGAAAACGAAAATGTAGACAGCGACTCCTGATTGTAGCCAGTAAAGCATAGGGTCGTGTCGTGAGTAAAATTAAGGTTGTTTTGGAAGGCGGCTCTTCCAGCGTTTTAAGAAAAATATTCGCAGCGGCTGGATTCATGCGCTCTGCATCAAAGATAATGGCTACCTTATTTTCAGAAATACTTGATGAAACCTGAACTCGAGTAATCAATTCTCGTGTGGCTTCAGCACCAATGATTCGCATTTTTCCAGCAGGCCTCAGGGTGAAACAGTCAGGGTGATCATAGGGCTTGAATACCTGCGAGGTACCCAAATTAAGAAGACGATCAGCAATCGCTTCGGCAACGCCAGCGAGGGTTTCTATGCTTTCTGCATGAAGCAGTAAGCTATGGCCGAGTCGCTTTCTTTCGATTGCTTGCTCAATGACTGCAACAGCTGGTGTACCCTCAAGTGACGAGGGCCAAGCTATTAAAGACGGTCTTTGACTGCTTCCCATATCTTTTTTTCAATTTCGTCTTCTGTTTTTGTACCATCAATCAGACAAAAACGCTCGGGCATGCCTTTTGCTAAAAGCAAATACCCCTCTCGGACTTTGTTATAAAAGTGAACATTTTCTCGTTCCATGCGATCGGGTACGTCTGAGGCTCTGAGGCGGATACGGGCTAGACTTACTTCGGTAGGCACATCGATGACTATCGTTAAGTGAGGCATTACGTTTCCTATCGCAAAGCGGTTTATTTGCTCAACCGGGTCCGAGGCTAGGTTGCGTGCTATTCCTTGGTAAACCGTAGAGGAATCTAAATAACGATCACATAAAACAACGGTGCCCTTACTTAAGCAGGGTGCGATGACTTGGCGTACCAATTGAGCTCTTGCAGCTGTAAAAAGAAGCAATTCAGTCTCAGCGCACATTTCGTCTCCTTTGGAGTTATGGACGATAATATTTCTAATTTGCTCACCAATTTCAGTTCCTCCGGGTTCTCGCACGGAAAGAACATCGCGTTTCAACTTATGCAAATGGGCTGCTAGACGGACAATTTGAGTAGATTTTCCGCTTCCCTCTGAACCTTCGAAGGAGATGAGCTTGCCTGGTGACTTTGGATTTTGAGGCATCAAAAATATAGTAAGAGTTTATCGATCTGCTTCAACCAAATAGCCCGTTTTTTAATAAGCTTAATGTTATCCTTTAGAAAAGAAGCTAAAGAGCTCGCGAAAGTCATTGAACGACGCTGAGAAACACGCCAACACTATATACATAGCCATGGTTGCGATACATATTTTTAATCCTCTTTTTTCAATAGCTAATCCGATAAGGGTATTCGAAAATTGCGACGGGGTAGGCCAAGCAATTACCCTCACCTTAGGCTTATTTAGCGTTGTGGCATGGGCCATGATGATCGGCAAAAATAACGATCTGGTTGCGTTACGACGCATCAATCTTATTTTTGAGCAGAAGCTTAAGGATGAACGTCGTATTTTAGATCTTCCTGAGTCCTTTAGAAACAAACGGGGAATTCCTTATGCAGATATACTTAGCGAAGCTTTTGAAGCGTATTGGAGGGCTGCTGCAATTGGTAAGGAAAAGGGAATTGATTCGTCTCGTTTTCGTTTAGAGCTCGCCGAGAACGCTATCCAACGTGCATTAGCACGAAATATTCACAGTTACGAAGCGAGTATGATTTTCTTAGCCAGTATTGTTTCAGGTGCTCCGTTTATGGGTCTACTGGGCACGGTTTGGGGTGTTATGACTGCGTTTGACTCTGTATCTGTGCAACAGACGGCAAGTATTCAAACCCTTGCTCCTGGTGTATCTGCTGCGCTACTTACAACAATCGCAGGACTGCTCGTGGCGATACCATCGTTGTTCGGTTACAATATGTTGCAGGCTAAAACACGTACGATGATTACTGAGGCTGAAAATTTCGCGAGTTCCTTGGCCGATCGCATCGAATTAGAAAGCTAAAGAGACACCTAACATGGCACGCACTTTTAAAAGGCAACGTACGTCTCATGCGATTGCTGAAATTAACGTTACAAACTTAATTGATTTAGGTTTTACGCTGTTGATCATTTTTATGATCTCCACTCCTTTGATTAATCAGGAGCAAACTATTCCAGTAAGACTTCCTACTGAGTCAAAGAGTTCACAGCAAAAGCCAGATCCTACAGACCAATTTGATTCGGTCTCAATCGATGCGAAAGGTGATTTCTATATCAACACGCAGAATACTCCGTTAGGGCTAACTCAACTACGTAGTGTTTTACAGACCTGGGGTGCTATGAAAAAACCTCCTGTTATTAGGATCAGGGGAGACGGTAAAGTTCCCTACGAAAAAGTGGTTCAACTTATGGATGAGCTTAAAAAAGCAAATCTAATGAGAACAACGTTCGACACTCAATCTGACACTTAAAACTCTAGGCGTATAGATCGATGATCGGTCGATATCCACAGGCATACTTCGTTTCTTTTCTTATTCACGGGGCTATAATTGCGCTCGTATTACTCCTGGGCCTGTATGTGCAAGAGCACCAACCCGTGCCAACTAAAGTTTTTGAGCTGGTAGCAGGCCAAGGGGATAATTATGCAGCCACTGAGGCGCCTGCCTTAGGCGTCACTGGGGGAATTGGTATAACTGCTCCTGATGCTCAAATCCCTGAAAAACCTAAGCCTGATCCTATCAAAGTTGATATCGCTCAACCGCTTCCTGAGCCCACTCCACCAGCACCTGTGACGCCTGAACCACCTGTTGCTGTAGAGCCTACGCCTGCTCCAGAGGTAGTTCCCGTGCCGTCTGTTAAACCTAAGCCTGTTGTAAAAACTCCTGCTAAAAAACCGATACAAACTGACTTTAAAAAAATTGTTCAAAGTACAGCTAAGCGCAAAGCTGCAAAACTTGAATCGCAGTATAAAAAGCAGCAGGAAAAACAATTAGCTGCTGAGCGAAAACGAGAGAGTTATGAGCAATTTCAGCGTGAACATGGTGGAAGTAAAGCAATGGGAGAAGGAATAGCTAAAGGAGTCGTTGGTGGTTCAACCTCTAATAAGATAGGTGGAGCAGGTGGCAAAGCGCTTACGCGTGACCAACAGGATTTACTCGATTCCTATTTTGCCATGTTTAAAGCACGACTAAAAGATAATCACCTGCCTCCTCCTGGAGTGAGTGATAGACTGGAAGCGCGTGTTGAGTTCTTTATGGCCGCTGACGGGAGTATCACACGTGTTCACATACTGCGCACTTCAGGTAATTCTGAATTTGATCAATCTGTTCTTGAAGCGTTCGCGCATACCCATATGCCCAGTCGTCCCGACCACCGCAGCGATATGAAAGAAATGACCTTTAAGATGCATGATGAAGATGCGGGTTAAGCACTTTAGTGTACATCAACCATAATTTTTATGGCGCTAGGGTCTTTTGTTAATGAACTAAATTCTGAGCTTATTTGATCAAGTGTCGTACGATGAGTAATCCAAGGCGTTGTATTTATTTTACCGTCTTCTATGGCTTTAATAATCTGATTAAAGTTATCTGGAAGAGCATTTCTGCTTGCTAGCAATGTCAGTTCTCTGCGGTGAAAGTTTGGGTCATTAAAGCTTATATCTCCTTGGTAAAGCCCTACAAAAACAATACGGCCTCCATGGGCTGGAAAATCAAACGCTTGTATCATCGACTTTGGGTTTCCAGTTGCATCAATTACAAGCGTAGGAAGGTCGCCTTTACCTATAGCTTTAAGCACTTCCAGTTGAGTGTCCCCAGGCTTAAGTGTATCTTTTACTCCTAAGTGAGTTTTGCAAAAAGATAGCCTAGTGTCTGATATATCCATCACTGCTAGACGAGCAGAGTTTGCTTGAACGAACTGAATCACGCTTAGACCAATAGGGCCTGCTCCAATAACTAATACAAATTCGCCAGATTGTATTCTGGCTCGATCTACGGCATGGGCACCTATGCCTAGCGTTTCAACGAGTGCTAATTGATCATAATTAAGTAATTTAGAACAATGTAGTTTGTGCGTTGGAACTGATATTAAAGAGCGCATACCTCCGTCGCTATGCACTCCAAACACATTTAATTGTGTGCAACAGTTAGGTTTTCCAGAATTACAAGCTATGCAGCGACCACAATTAAAATAAGGCTCTAGCGAGCATTTATCACCGATTTTAAAATCGTGTGCATCGTCTCCTAGTTTAACCACCTCAACACCTAATTCATGGCCTAGAATACGGGGATATGTAAAAAAAGGTTGGCGTCCGTTAAATGCATGAATATCGGTTCCACAAATACCGATGCGGTGTACTTTTACTACTGTTTCTAACGCATTTTGTTTAGGCTCAGATGTTTCAAAGAATTCAAATTTTCCTGGTTCAGCTAAACGTACAGTTTTCATTCAAGTAATTATTGGATCCTGATTTTCTAAGCGGCCACGGGAAAAATTAAAGTTTTGAATAGGCTTCAAAACAGACAGTACTGCTTCGATCTGATTTCTATCTATTATGCTGTTAGCATAAGAAATATTATTTTTCATATTTTCAGGATTTGCACTGCTGATAAGTGTTGTCGTTATGTCTGGATGGCTGATTGAGAATTGTACTGCTACTTTTGCTATATTAATTCCCTGTGTTTTGCAGAAATTTACTGCTGTCTTGCAGCCTTGTCTTATTACATCAGATGCAGGGTGCCATATTGGTGCTCCGCGTTCTGAAAGAAGTCCCATACCTGTAGGAGAGGCATTAATGACACCTACATTTTTACTTTTTAAGTAAGGCAAAAAAGATTCGAGTGAGTTATCATTAAGCGTATAATGACAAAAAGAAAGAATCGTTTCTACTAAACCTGGCTCAGTTCGATCTAAAATTGATTTAAATACTTTTAAAGGTAGTCCTGTAACTCCTACATGACCTATCTTACCTGAATCCTTTAATTTCTTTAACGTAGGTAATGTTTCATCCACAATTTGATTGAGATCTGCAAATTCTATATCATGGCACTGTAATAAATCTATATAATCAACGTTAAGACGTTTGCAGCTGTCTTCAAAACTTTTAAGTGTCCTTTTTGCGCTAAAATCAAATTCTCCCTCTTTGTATTGACCTACCTTACTCGCTAAAACAAAGCGGTCCCGTGGAATATCTTTCAATGCTTTTCCCAGAATAATTTCTGCTTTAGTTTCACCATAATAGGGAGATACATCAATAAAGTTGATCCCGTTATCTAAGCAGTAATGTACAGTTTTAATGCCTTCCGATTCGTCAATATGTCTAAAAATACTACCTAGAGATGAAGCGCCAAAGCTTAAGGCCGAAACCTTAATGCCCGTATTTCCTAAAATGCGCGTAATCATCGTGAAGTAGTTAAATTAAAAATAGAATTAGATACTTTAAAATTATTTAGTTACATAATTAGTGCATACGCATATTTTTAAAAGAAAAAATTTCAAACTATCACTTACCTATAGTTGTATTTAATTCACATAAATAAGTCAAAAATTGGTGAATTAAAATACTCTATTTTTTATATGTATTTTAGTCATATAAGAAATTTGATCTCTGTCTGCTTTCTCCAAATTTGAATAAGAATTTATCTTTTATAGATAAGCCTAGATTGGTTATTTATCTTTTAATATTTAGTGATAGTTCAAATATTGATATGCATTAATTTTAAGCTTTCGGACGTTTATAGTTAAATTGTATGTACCAAAGCACGAGTTTCTACTAATTGTTAAATTGATCTGATATGAAGTGCTCACAATTATTTATCCTCTTTACTTTAGTTTTAGCTCAGTCTGCTTACATCTATGCTGATCTCGGTGATTTCGTCGTTGCTAATCCAACTATACCTGAAGGTAGTATTAATTTGAAGGATTGTGGAGGAGTTGCGGATGGTAAAACAGATAACTCCGCTGCTTTTAAATTAGCTGTATACCAATTAACTCTCAAAGGGGGTGGTACTTTAAATGTAACGCCTGGTGTCTGGTATACGCTTCCTTTTGATTTAGCTAGTAATATCAATTTACATATTGAGGAGGGAGCTAAGATTTTATTCTCTCCTCATTTTGAAGATTATACTAGTTCCAAAAGTAAATACAGACCGCTTCTCTTTACACACGAAGCACATGATGTTAAGATTTCCGGAAAAGGTGTTATTGACGGTAATGGTTCAGCTTGGTGGCCAGAAGCAAAACGTTTTAAAGCAGATGCGCTTCTTAACCATCGCGATAATAATACAAGTCCTAGACCGCGCATGGTAGTGTTCGATCGTTGTAAGCGGGTAAGTATTGATGGAGTTACACTTATTAATTCACCCGTGTTTAATGTTGTACCTACACTCTGTGAGGATGTGACAATTAGTAATGTAACTATTTTTAATCCACCCGATGCTCTCAACACTGATGGGATTGATCCTTCAGTATCCAAGCGTGTTTTGATTACTAATTGTAATATTGATACTGGAGATGACAATATTGCAGTAAAATCTGGATCGTCATTAGGAGCTTCATGCCAAGATATCATTATTACTGACTGTACGTTTGGCCATGGTCACGGCTGTTCGATTGGGAGCGAAACTTACTCTGGAGTGAGGCATATGATAGTGAGACGCTGTAGTTTTAGTAACACAACTATCGGCGTACGTTTTAAGTCAGATCGTCGCAAGGGTGGGCTTGTCGAGGATGTAACCTATGAAGACCTTTCTATGAAAAATGTCGGTCAAGCAATTGTTATTAGTAGCTATTATCAAGGGTCTACTACAGACATTACCAGTGACATAAAGAATAGCAAAAAACAGCAAATCACTCGTACTACACCCCACTGGAAGAATATTACTCTTAAAAATATTTTCGCTGTCGAAGGGACTAAAGACGCTGGTATGATTTTGGGTTTACCCGAGATGCCTGCTGAATCTATTAAATTAGAAAATATTTCAATAGAAGCCCCAAAAGGTTTAAGATTAAGCTATACTAAAGATATTACGTTTAAAGCGGTATCAATTAAACAAGCTCATGGTAACGCTTTAATTATAGACGATACTAATACTGAACTTAAACAATCTAACGAGTAATTAAAAATATCAGCTCAGCTATTTACTTATTAACCGCTTGCATGGCGTGCGCTGCGTAGCGAGCTCCGGCAGTAGAACCTACAGGAAAAGCTTCATCAAGTGTTTTTAAATCACTTTCTGTTAACGTAATTTTTGTCGCATTAATATTTTCTTCTAAATATTTAATTCGTTTAGTGCCAGGGATCGGTACAATGTCATTTCCACGGGATAGGACCCAAGATAAAGCGATTTGTGCTGGTGTTACAGATTTAGTAGCTGCGATTTTTTCTATAACTTTAACACGATTTAAGTTCACTTCGAAATTAGCATCAGCGAAGCGTGGATGCATATTACGATAATCATCAGATGGAATATCCGCTTTGGTTTGGAAGCGGCCAGTAAGGAAGCCTCTACCTAAAGGAGAATAAGCTACAAAACCAATTCCAAGTTCACGGCACGTTTTTAAAATTTCATCTTCTACTTCTCTTGTCCAAAGAGAGTATTCTGTTTGGAGAGCTGCTATTGGGTGAACTTTAAAGGCTCTTCTAATGGTTTGTGGAGCAGCCTCAGACATACCTAAATATTTAACTTTTCCCTGAACAACTAATTCTTTCATTGCACCAATGGTATCTTCGATTGGTACATTTGGATCTACACGATGTTGATAATATAAATCTATAACATCTACTTTTAATCGTTTTAAACTATCTTCACATGATTTACGGACATATTCAGGAGTGCCACATACACCTAAAAACTCTCCGTTAGGGCCTCGCATATTTGCGAATTTTGTAGCGAGTATGACACGATCCCTTTTGCCTACTAGTGCTTGCGCAAGCAATTCTTCATTCTTACCAGAGCCATACATGTCAGCTGTGTCTAAAAAAGTAACTCCCAATTCGATTGATTTGTGAATTGTTTTGATCGACTCGGTATCATCTCTTCCGGAGTAAAATTCAGACATGCCCATGCATCCTAAACCAATCTCAGAGACGTTAAGGCCTTGGCCTAGCTTGCGTATATTCATAGTAATTTTTTTTGTTAAAATGCTCGTGCGTACTGTATAGGTGGGGGTAGGTCTTTGCTTCGTCCTAAAACGCGAGCCGCATAGTGTGGCCAGCGAGGGTTTCTGAGCATTTCGCGAGCAAGAAGAACTAAATCAGCTCTACTATTCGCAATAATTTCTTCAGCTTGTGAGGGATCTGTAATGAGGCCTACTGCTGCAGTCGCTATACCTGATTCTTTTTTGATTCTTTCTGCGCAAGGGACCTGAAATCCAGGCGCTACAGGAATTTTAGCATGAGGTATATTTCCTCCGGTACTTGCATCTATTAAATCAACACCCTCAGCTTTTAAATGTACTGCTAGGGCTACAGATTCATCTAAAGACCAACCGCCTTCAGTCCAATCTGTGCACGACAAACGCACTGTAAAAGGCAAGTTATCTGGCCATACTTGTCTTACGTTTTTTACCGTCTCTAGTAGAAAACGAATTCTATTCTCAAATGTACCTCCGTATTGATCAGTTCTCTTGTTGCTTAAGGGTGATAAAAACTGATGAGCAAGGTAGCCATGTGCTGCATGAAGTTCGATGTATGAAAAACCTGAATTAAGTGCACGCTTTGCAGCAGCTACAAAGTCGCTTTGTATACGGATAATTTCATGATGAGTTAATTCAACAGGTAATTTGTTCAAATCGCCACCAAAGGCTAGGGCGCTAGGGGCTAGTGTTTGCCAGCCTCCTGCGTTAGACTCCAGATGAGCGCCACCATTTTGAGGGATTGCAGCAGAGCCTTTACGGCCAGCATGCGCGAGTTGAATTCCAGGGACTGCACCTTGTGATTTTAAAAAGCGAGTAATAGGTATAAGCGGTTCTATGTGTTTATCACTCCATAACCCTGCGCAACCTGGAGTGATTCTTCCTTCAGCAGAGACCGCAGTGGCCTCTGCTATAATTAAGCCTGCTCCACCCACTGCAAAAGAGCCTAAATGAACAGCGTGCCAGTCATTCATTAAACCATCAGTAGCGGAATATTGGCACATAGGGGCAACACCTATGCGATTGCGTAAGGTAATCGATTTAAAAGTAATAGGATCAAGCAAGTGTGGCATAGTTATAGTCAAATTATGGTTCCACATTAAAATCGCAACCAAAGTTGAGTAAAGATTTGGAGACTATTAAAAGTGTGCTAGTATCAATCTATGCAACTAGGTGGAATTCATCATCTCACGGCTGTCACTGCTCAAGTAGTTAAGAATCATGCCTTTTATACACAAGTCTTAGGCATGCGTTTGGTAAAGAAAACGGTAAACCAAGATGATGTATCAGCTTACCATCTTTTTTACGCAGATGGAGAAGCTTCTCCCGGTTCCGATCTTACATTTTTTGATTGGCCTGTGCCAAAGGAAAGGCGTGGCACGCGTAGTATAACAAGGACTGGCTTAAGGATAGGGTCTGAGAAGAGTCTTATGTGGTGGATAGATCGATTGAAAAGTGCCGCCATACCAGTTAGTTTAGGATTTGAACGTGCAGGTCGCTTTGGCGTAGACTTTGAAGACTTTGAAGGGCAACGCTTATCCTTTGTTGTAGATACCCAGTCTAAAGGTAACCCATGGACGGGTAGCACTGTTCCTGCAGAGCATCAGATTATTGGATTAGGACCTGTAAGTATGAGCGTACCTGATCTAAAACCTACAAGTCATTTGCTAACAAAAATAATGGGTATGCGTGAAATATCTCAGTATACTTTAGAGAATATACCTGTACATGTTTTTGAAATGGGACCTGCAGGGGCTGCTGCTGAATTACATGTAGCTTTAGAACCATCAGCTAGCTTTGCACGCCAAGGTGCAGGTTCTGTTCATCATATAGCTTTTAGGGTAGCCACAGAAGCTGCACATCAAGATTGGATTGAACATTTAGCTGATTACGGAATTCCTACGAGTGGTGCAATTGATCGTTTTTATTTTAAGAGTTTGTATTTTAGAGAACCAGGTGGCGTTTTATTTGAGATAGCAACGGATGGACCAGGTTTTGCTGCTGATGAACCTAAGGATAAGTTAGGACTTAAACTTGCACTTCCCCCTTTTCTTGAAGGAAGACGTAGGGAAATCGAAGCTGGTCTTAAGCCGATTTGAAAGTATCAAATAAAAACTAGGTTCGCTGTTCAAAAGCTACAGTTACTATATGTTCATTATCCAAAAATAAATTAGTTTTTAAACTATCTTTTAAAATTTGATTTTTACGATCTGGTTTAAATTCAACCAAGTTACTTTTTTTTAATTTACTAACCGCTTCAAGTTTGGACCAAGCTTTGGCGAAATCATAACCAGGAGTTGATGATTTAACGATAGAAGAATATGTCTCTTCGTCGAAGTATAATCTAGATACATCTTTCAATTCAGAAAAATTATTTATAGTACAAGCGTCTATACCGATTTCGACATCACGACCTATAGCAATCCAAATTATTTGATTTGAATAAGAAATTGAAAAATGGAAAGGCTCATCATTTATATTGCCCTCCCAGCTTGGCCCGTACCTTGTTTCTACAAGATTTATTTTATCGTTAGTTGTATTAATCCAATATGCTAAAATACGCTTAATAATTTCTCGAGATTTAGTATGTAATTCGCTTTTAACTATATCAGTGTTGATACATTTTATAACTATATAGTTTTTAGAAAGGGGTAATAAGGGTAGGTCAGGCCACGTACTATAATCTTTAGCTAACATTATTTAGCTAATATAGCGCCAGCTGGTGATCCCGTCCACTCTGTGTCATTAGGTAGATTTTCGCCTTTAGAAACAAGCGACAGAGAACCTAACACCACGCGATCTTCAACATTAGTATCATACAATATTATTGTTCTCGGACCTACACTAACATGATTACCAATATTAACTGTACCGATCTTCATTATGCGGTCTTCAAAAAGATGAGTTTGGGGCCCGCTCCAGTTATTTAATGATGATCTATCACCGATTTTAACGCAGTCAAATTCAGTAAAATCTGTGGTATTAATAAAGACATCTTTACCTATTTTAACACCAAGGGAACGTAAAAAAAATGGAAGTAAAGGCGTGCCTCTTAATAAGTTTAATAAGTTGGGTACAGCTAGTGATTCATACATGCTGGTTACAGCTTCGCTGAACCAAACAAAAGTTGACCACATAGGAACTGATTTAGATTTATACTTACCAATTAGAACCCACTTAATAATTAAAACTAATAAGAAAGAAAGTAGTGCGTAAAAGCACCCTGAAAGCGATAACGCTAAAATAAATTTAAAGCTTAACCCGTATTTTAATATTATAGGTAAAAGTAATTTAACTATCGTATATCCGGATGCTATCGCAAAAGCTACTGGAGTTAGAATACGTAATGATTCAATAAAGGCACGTGCAAGATAGCGTTCAGTCGACGGCCTTAAGGTAAGCTCATCTGGAAAAATAGGGGAGCTCTCTCTAAATGGTAGTAAAACTGCAGGAGATCCTAACCAAGTTTGGCCACTTTTTAAAATTTCATTTGATGGAGTTCGTGTTTGAACTCCAATTAAAATGTCACTTGGAATCTCCGATCCACCGGCGACATAAGCGCTATTACCAATAAAGGATCTATCATTAATGATAGTTTTATTTTGTGTAATCCATCCGGAATTAAGTTCTTCCTCGCCCAATGATGCACCGTCAGCAACGAAACAATCATTGCCAATTTCAAGAAGGCCAGGAATAAATCCTTCAGCGTTTGATATTTCTGAATTTGTGCCAATTTTTGCACCAAGCAACCTAAGCCATATAGAAATAAATACAGAAGCGTAAAGTCCATGTAATTCTCTTATGCTTGAGTCAATAATTTGTGTAAGAAATTTTTTATGTAAGAATTTAAAGCTATCTATGTAGAATTTTTGTGGCGTGACTTTAGGTAGAGCTTTTCTAATACATCCTGCTAGCAGCATTGTGGCTGAAACAAATAAAGCACTAGCAGGTAAGGCGAGAATAAATATATATCCAAACGTAAAGAGGGGTCCATAAGAGCCGCTAAATATGTCTAATAAAAAAGTGTCTACCCAATCTATTAAAAGAAAAGCAGGGAAAGTAGGTAGAAAAAACAAGAGTGATGCTAAAATTGAACTTAAACCTAAAGTTAAAGATACTATTACTTTTATAAATTTTGATGAGTTTGTACTTTGCTTTACAATCTTATTGATGTTTTTGGTTCTATTTGCCGGGGTACCCTCCCAAACTTCACCCTCATTAATAGTTTGATTTGAACGCAAACAGGATAAGCCTAATAATAATCCTGCTTTCTTAATACAGGTATTTTCTTCAACTACACAATAGGACTCTACCGTCGCGTCATCTTCAAGAAGAACTGGGCCTACTAAAAGTTTCCCTCTCTCTACTCGGGCATTTTCAAAGTTAGCAAAATTCCCTATACTCACTCTATCGCCAATACATATAAGTTCTGGCGCGGAAAAAGTAACAGAGTCTATTATAGCATCTTTTCCAACTTTAGCTCCTAGTGCTCTTAAATATAAGCGCATCCAAAAAGTAGATGTAATTAAGTAAGTATCCGGCAGCTCTGAAAACTTGGTTGCAAGCCACCAATTAAAGTAAGTAATTCCCCAAAGAGGATAGGTACCTTTTTTTAAAGGTTTGGTTAGAATTCTTTTACCAAATATAGCTATTCCAAAGTTTAAAAACCTAAAAAAAACAAACATCAACAAGGAAAGACTTATTGCTTTTGTAATGCTATCTCCTTCATCTCCTGTAAAATAATGATAAGTGAAAAATGGAGCTAACCAATCAGAAATATTTAATGTAATAAATATAGGAAGTAGTAGGGATTGTGCTATGCCGCAAAAAATTCTTTTGTAGTTAAATGAATTTAAATCTATATTATCACTAATAGTATTTTTATTAGTTCTAAGATCTTTCATTGCTAATGCAATAAGACCCAATCTTCTTTCTTTATAAATTGTACCTATACTAAGTGATGCGTATCTACTATCTGTTCTTATAAGCGATACTAGTCTCGCAGCTAGAAGTGAATGTCCTCCAAGATCACTAAAAAAATCTAAATTACCTTTAAAACTAGCATTGGGCAGTAATTTTAGTATACATGAAAACAAAAACGTTTCTTCGTCATTTAAATTTTCAGACAAATTAGTTTCGTTTTTAATTTCAATTTTAAGATCAATCGTCTTTAGCTTATTAACATCAATCTTACCCGATAGAAGACGAGGCATTGTATTTAACTGCTCAAAATGAGCAGGTATCATGTAATGAGGTAAGATTTTAGATAGTTCTGTTTTGAGCGATATTTTATCAACTTCCGATCCATCAGATGTAGTTACAAATGCGATTAACTCATCGCTAAACGTGAATTTTCTTAAAACTACTACAGCGTTATTTACTAGCTTGGTACTAAGTATGTGTGAACTAATTTCATCCAGTTCGATTCTGAATCCTCTGAGTTTAATTTGATTATCTACTCGTCCTAAACAGAAAACTTTTCCTAAAGCGTCAATTTTTCCTAAATCTCCTGTTAAATATATATATTTTTCAAAATCTAAATCTGGTTCAGATAAGCTAATAAACTTAGATTTAGTTAGATTATCATTGTTTAAATATCCTGGTGATAAACCTGGCCCCGTAATTGCTATCTCTCCTTCTTCATTAATTAAAGCAATTTTTCTATTTTTATTAAGTATTAGAACTCCATAGTTTGGTAGTGGACCTCCTATTGAAATAGGATGATTTATTTTTAATTCTGCTATTGTAGCACTGACTGTTGTTTCTGTAGGACCATAAGTATTGAATAATTTACGATTTGGAGAATCGTTTAAAAGTTTACTCGCTAGCTCTTGCGAACATGCTTCACCTCCTACGTTTATTAATCTTAAGTTTAAAAGAGGATCTATTATTAATGAAAGTAGAGTAGGGACAGCGTGTAAAACTGTAATACTTTCGGTTTTAATAAATCGAGTAATAGCATCCGGATCGCTAACTACCTGCTTTGAGGCAATGCATACAGTTGCACCAACGAGGTATGAAATCCAAATTTCTTCTAGCGACATATCGAACGCACACGAAAATCCTTGGTAAACCCTATCTGAACTCGTGATATTTAGTACCGAGTTCTCACTTCTAAGAAAGTGACATATATTTTTGTGCGATATCCTTATACCTTTGGGAGTACCTGTTGATCCAGAGGTATAAATAACATAAGCTATGTTATGATTACTCTGTTTGGTAAGTATACTAGTATTAAGTTCACTGAAAAGAGATTCAATCGTAACGCATTTTTCGTTTATTGATTCTAATTGATTTAAAAAAGATTCTAAAGTTATTATGATTTTTGCTTTAGAATCTTTTATACAATCTGAAACTCTTTCTAAAGGTGTATCTAATTCAAAATGAAGCCAAGCGCTTCCACTTTTAGTCACGCCAAGTTGTGCAAGAAGCAACTCTGAACCTCGAGGTAAGTATATTGCTACTACATCTCCACAACCAATTGCTAATTTACTTAGATTGTTAGCTATATTATCGCTTATTTTATTTGCTTCTTTATAAGTATATTTACGTGTGCCTGAAATAAGAGCTATATTATTTGGATACCTTGCACACGTGTCATAAAATATATCTGATAAGGTTTCGACGCGTTGAAAGTCTTCTTTTACTGGACCTTCTAGAATTGCATAACTTTTGCCATAAATACTGTTCATTTATGGATAATTATTTTCAATTGTTCTAATAATTTTGTGTAGCAAAATCAAGTGCCAGTAAAATTCACTAGATTTTAGAGCAAAATAGAACTAATATTTTGCATTAATTTCTAGGCTAAAAACACCCTTGCTTAACGGAATGCTCATGTACTGTACTGGTCTTATAGCACGCTTTACATAGCCGTTACCAGAATCGTACTGCCAACCCGCTTTAATAGTAAAATGATTTGATAGCTTATAAGGTACTAAGAAACCTGCAGTAAAATAAGTAAAGGATTCGATAACGCTTGGAGGCTGTTTGACCTTACTAGCATTATTTATATTAGTTGTCCCAAGAATTGCGAAAAAATCTATTTCAGAATTAAGTTCTTTTATTTCCCAATCGTACTCAGTATTTAATTCATAAGTACTGCTTTTTGTCTCTCTATCATAGGCGAATTGTGGCGAAAATTTTATACCCAGAAAATAAAAGTCAAGTGCTATGCTGGGCTCTAATTCGCTCGAATAATAACCTGCTCCTATTCCATCGTAGTCAATAAAAAATCCGTGCTCCGAGTCTTGTTTGGGATAAGTGTAAACAGTAAGACCAGGTCTAATTGTGACTTCGTTACTTACTTTGAATGAGTAATTTCCACTAAAATCAATTTCCTGATTAGATTTTTTATTAAAATAATTTAAAGTCCAAACTTCGAAATTAAAATTATCAGCATCAAAATCTAAAGGAATAATTAAAGAATTGGTTCCCAACATTTGACCTCTGTAGTCATATTGTGAAACATACCTTGGTGCTAAAGTAATATCTATTTGATTAGAATCTGATTCATTGACGTTTATTGTGCTATTTTCAGCAGCTAATAAAAAGTTAGATAATATAGCAAATAATATAAAGAATTTAAATTTCATACGAAAATATTTGAGATATTATTTTAGTTATTAGTCATTATTGATTAATACAACTTTAAACATACATCCTCTAGGTATTACATTTTGTACATCTATAGATCCACCATGTGCTAGAACTATAGCTTTACATATAGAAAGACCTAATCCTGCATTACCGCTACTTCTGGAAGTATCAGCTCTGTAGAAACGCTCGAAGATATGGTTAATTTTTTCTTCGCTTATACCACTACCCGTATCTTTGACCTCAATAACGCAAAGGTTGTTCTCAATTTTAGCCGAAATTTCTACTGATCCACCTTCGCAATTATATTGTATGCTGTTATTGATTAAATTTATTAGTACTCTACTTATTTTTTCATAGTCTAGTTTTACAGTTATATTGTTAGCAAAATTACTAAGACTTACATGTCTTTCGTCTGCATAAGGCTTAATAAGATGAATGCAGTCGTTAATTAATTCGTTTATATTTACTCTATCTTTTTTAATAATTTCTTGCCCTGAATCAAACCGTGCTAGTTCTAGCAGCGATTCTATTAATCGTTTCATACGTTCGGCAGCCCTAAGACAGGCTTCCACTGTTTCTTTATAATCTTCAGCGGTACGATCCTTCTTAAGTGCAGATTGGGTTTGAGTTAAAATTATAGTTACGGGTGTTCTAAGTTCATGGGCTGCATCATATGCAAATTGTTTTTGCTGATTAAATGCAGTTTCAAGTCGAGAGAATGTAGCATTCAATATGCTAGCTAAGTTGCTTAGTTCTTGATCATTATTTGCAATATTTATCCGCTGTGATAAATCACTCGCAGAAATCATATCAGCTGCCCTACTTATATCTTTGATAGGTTTTAATGAATAGTCAGCAATCCACCAACCCCCAATTAGACCTAAACCTAATACAACTGCACCAATCACCACAAGTTCTATAGCGTTTACTCTCAGACGAATTAATTCTGCACTAATATCTTTGCCTACGATTATTACATCACGTGATCTAAAATCAGATCTAAATTCCCTTAAATTATTTCTAGCGTTGAGTAAATATCTAGGTCCTCTTGTTGCTATAGAATGGATAGCATCTTCAATATTGATTTGTGGAGCATTATCTGAACTACCTCGTATTGTACCTGTACGGTTGATGAGTATATAATAGAAATTTCCAGGATTTTTTAATCCAAAGAACGCTTCATCTTCTTCTCTGAGTTGAAAACCAAATCTCGGGGGAGGAGGTTGTGGCTTGGATGATTGCTCATGGTAATTAAACCTTCTTTCATCTTCAGGATCCACTTCTTTGCGAGGAGGTGGTCCTGGTGTACGTCTTATTCCATGAATACTGTTTGAATCTATCGTGTCACTAATCAGTTTCGATCTTAGTTTTAAATCATCATCTATATCATGATAGGTTTTGCTACGTTCCATGCTGTAAGCTGCAAAGCCTAAAGCCGACAAGACGAATACAAGTATTAGGCCATACCATAATTGAAGCCTCCATTTAATTGAAGTTGGCAGTTTCATCCAATACAGTAACCGTGACCTCGTCGAGTTGATATAAAATCTGCACCTAATTTTTTTCGTATTTTCGAAACGTGTACATCGAGTAAATTTGAAAAAGAGCTTTCATTTTCATCAAATAAATGTTCATAAAGTAGGGTACGAGTAACAACCTCTCCTTTGTGCAACGCTAAATATTCTACTAAAGAGTATTCTCTGGCGGTAAGTTCAATGAGAGTTTTATTTACCGTTACTGTTTTAGATGCTAAGTTAACAACTATATTTCCAATAGTTATCGTACTCGTAGTTAGGTTTGAGCTACGTCTAATAATTGCGCGTATCCTAGCAAGTACTTCCTCTAGATTGAATGGCTTAACTAAATAATCGTCAGCTCCTAAATCTAATCCACGTACACGGTCTTTAGTATGGTCTCTTGCTGTAAGCATCAGCACGGGAGTCTTTTTAGTATTACGTAATTTTTCTAAGATCTGCCACCCGTCCAATTTAGGAAGCATGACATCCATGACTATAGCATCATACTCATTAGAAACTGCATTAAATAATCCATCTTCACCATTGTTAGCTGTATCAACTGCATATCCTTCTTCCCTTAGGCTGCGCGCCAAACTTTTAAGTAAATCTACTTCATCTTCTATAATGAGTATTCGCATGGCGTGATAAATGTTTTAAGGTAAGTGCAGTATACAGTGTGACATACTTCACCTTAAGTTTTCATTAAGGCACAAAAATTAAGAGCAATAACCTATAAAACTGGCGGAGGGAGGGGGATTCGAACCCCCGGTACGGTTTTACCCGTACAACGGTTTAGCAAACCGTCCCTATCGGCCACTCAGGCACCCCTCCACAGCAGTTCTATAAGGCAACGGACAGCCAACGCTTAGGGCAAGGAGAATCTGCCACTAAAGGCTTAGTTCTCCTCGTCAATAGGGCGTTTTAGCTCCCTGCGGCACTCATTAATGACTCGAAGCCAAATTTCACGTAGGTCAAATAGTCTAGGCAGTGCTATTTGAGCGTATGGCTGTATATCAGGATAAGTTTCTATCTTCTCGGCACTTATCAACCCCATAGTGTTGTTTACCAAGCTTAAGGCACGTTTAAATAAGCTAATTGCCATAGCATAGTCACCGAAATCTAACGCATGTATACCTTGTATTGCCTGCTCTTCACCAACGTGTAAAATTGAAGCAAAGTTGATAGCCAACGGGGTAGGGATTTTGGTAGGATCTATACTTAATATTTCCCAAGGTTTACGAAGACCTGCATAGAGTCCACGCGTAGAAATATACACAGGATTTTTATGTAAAGTATAGACATCATCCTCATCTACAAAATCGACTGATTCTTCGAATAAAGCCAAAGCTTCATCTTCCGCTGTCTCCTCATCAAGTGAGTCGGCAGATTCCCAGCCCATTTTTTCAGCCACATAATCAATACGATCTACGCGTGCTATGTTTTTCTCGTAGAGTTCAACATAACGTTTAATCGCGGCTTCTTGCTCTTTAAGGTAGCGTTCCCAATCGAATTCGTTCCACGCGAGCTCACCGCGGTCTTCCCAATCATTGTCTGAAGGAATATCGTAATCAGAATTTTCCATTAGCTCCTTTCTAAGAAGCTTTAGATGCATAAAAAAGCAAATTAAAATCATATTTTTTTTACGTAGCCAATTTGTGCTTCATGGATTGCTTTCATATCTGTTTTCGCTAGAGCTTTTTATATGTCAGACGTGTATCATGCTCATGCCTATTTTGAAGGCCGGGTTCAAGGAGTTGGCTTTCGTCATGTAGCCTTGGAGGTGGCGCGTGAATTTGACGTTGCTGGCTATGTAGAGAACTTATCCGATGGCCGTGTTCATATAGAAGCTGAGGGTAAAGTGCATGAGCTTGAGGCTTATCTCTTTGCTGTTGAGGAAAGAATGGGTAATTTTATTAAAAAAACGCATAAAAATGTAATAGAACGTTTACCTCAACTTTCTGGTTTAGAGGTTCCTTTATTCACGGGTTTCGTAATTCGATGAATTCCCAGGAAATCCCTAACAAGTTTCATGTTTGGTTACTAGCTACAAGACCTCGTACATTACCTGCTGCTATCGCTCCAGTCCTTACAGGTACTGCGCTAGCATACAAAGCTAAGCATTTTGATTTATATGCAGCCCTGATATGTCTTGGCTTTGCTATACTCATCCAAATTGGCACTAATTTCGCAAACGATTATTTCGATTTTATCAAGGGTACTGATGATGAAAAAAGGGTGGGGCCGAAGCGTGCTGTTGCCTCCGGTTGGATTAGCCCTACCTCTATGCGTAGTGCAATGGCCCTTGTGTTTGGTTGTGCGTTTGTATTAGGCCTCGGACTTGTTAGCCGCGGAGGACCCTGGATGATAGGAATAGGCTTAGCGAGTATAGCGTGTGGTATTGCTTACACAGCGGGACCCTATGCGTTAGCTTACTTAGGCCTTGGGGATATATTTGTTTTTATATTCTTTGGCTTAGTGGCAGTCGACTGCACATATTATGTTCAGACAAGATCCCTAACCTGGGATGCTTTACTAGCTGCTATTCCTTTAGGACTTTTAGCTTCGAATATTTTAGTAGTAAACAATTACCGTGATATGGAGACTGATGCTGTTTCTGGAAAGCGTACCTTGGTGGTGCGTTTTGGACGTACCTTTTCACAGGTTCAATTCGCTTTATCTCTACTTATCTCTTTTATAATTCCACTCGTATTATTGAAACGCGGGTACCCTATAGCTGTACTCCTTCCGCTTGTTTTAATTCCTCTAGCATCGTCACATTTTAGAAGACTTGTACTGAATAAAAAGCCCCAAGAGCAAATATTGCTGCTTGGGGATACCGGTAAACTGCTCGCAATGTATGCGATAGCTTTCTCGCTGGGTATTATTCTTTGAAATTACTTTATCGCTTAGCTGACGAAGGGATCAACTTTTGTTTTCAACGTGGCTTTAGGGAGCATACCTACAATTTGATCCGCCAATTTACCGTCTTTGAAAAGAAGCATAGTGGGTATTGCTCGAATATTATATTCAGCAGCAATCGTGCTATGGTCGTCGATATTTACTTTAGCGATTGTTAACTTAGTACCGTATTCATCTGCGAGTTCTTCTAAAATAGGTGCAATAGCTTTGCATGGTCCACACCACGGTGCCCAAAAATCTACCAGTAGTGGAGTACTCGATGCAGCAACAGCTGCTTTAAATGTATCTGCTGTGAGGTGATGAATTTTATCTGACATGGTATAAATATAAGTTGAATATATTAAAAGTGCAACATTAAGGCTAAGTTTAACGAGGAGAGGATTTATGAATTATTTCAGCTAGTTCTTGTGGCTCTACAGCTTCGAGTTGCTTGCCGCGTGTTTTAAGCTCCTCGAAAGTTTTTAGCACCGTTTCTGTCATCTTTTCATGGGTTTCAGACGAGCCTCCCACGATAGCAAATTTGTCACCTTGGGTGATCCTTTTATGGCCATCCTCATTGTCCAGCCCTAGACCAAGCAAACTTGCTTGGGGGCCTTTGGATTTAGTTATTTTCTTTGTCATTCGATTGTAACAGCTACTGTTTGAAAATCGATAGCAGGCGCTTTTTCACCGACTGCTTCACAGTGAATATCGGTGAAGGCTTCATTTTGGCGCAGACGCAATTGACCTAATCGTGTTAATTCAAGCATTGCGAGAAAGGTGGCAACGAGCTTACGTAGAGTTACACCTTGAGGGAATAGACTTGAAAAGATAAAGGTTTGCTCAGTTTTGATTCGTCCCATGAGCCATTCCATTTGATCAGAAACTGTAACGACTTCGTCTTGAATTTCTCCTACGACTAATTTTTCAGCGAGACGCCTAAGCACTAAATTAAATGTATTCCAAACATCTATTCTTCCAAGTGCTTGCAGCGGTCTATCACTAGAATTTTCTACGCGAGTAGAAACGTAACGATCCATTAGATTTTGGCGTGTAATACTTAATTCATTTAACTTATCTGCTGCTTCTTTAAATTTTTTATACTGCAGGAGTTGATAAACAAGTTCCCAACGCGGATCCATATCGTCCTCGTCTGCGTTTGGATCTATAGCATGAAGACCTTTGGGAAGAAGCATTCTGCTTTTAATCTCCATTAAGGTCGCAGCCATAACAAAAAACTCACCTGCTAGGTCTAGATCGAGTTCCCGCATTGCATGCAGTGCTGCTATGTACTGTCTTGTAACAGACTCAATAGGGATATCGTAGATGTCTAATTCATTCTTCCTAATTAAAAATAGGAGTAAATCAAGAGGCCCCTCAAATACGGGAAGCTTTATGCGGGTGTCAGAATCGGGAGCCACGTTATTTACTATTCTTTGAACCTGTGCTTTATCCGCAAACTAAAAAATCAATTAATCTTTTATGAGCGAAGCTACAAAATATCCATCTCCGTCGTGAAAATCAGGCCAAAAGATAAGACCCGTCTTAATCGCAACCCCAGCGTGATTGGTCTTAAAGGGGCTAAGGGCAAAATTATGGTTTTTAAGAAGAAATGTTTCTACTACGGATTCATTTTCTCTTTTACATATTGAGCATGTGGCATAAACCAAGCGTCCTCCATGTTTAACATGTTGGGAAGCCTCTTCTAAAATATGCGCCTGTTTTTGAGCATAATCGGCTATTGTTGAAGGATAAGTTACCCATTTCAAGTGGGGTGATCTTCTCCACGTACCGGAACCAGAGCAGGGAGCATCTACTAAAACGCCGTCGTAGATACCCTCTAGTTTTGAAAGGGTGTTTATTTGATGAGTAAGACCTGCTCGTTTGGCGCGTTCTTTTAATGCATCTAAAGCTACTGCTCTTATATCAAAACAGTCCACTTTGCCTTCGGGACCTAAGATACGTGCTAATTGTAACGCCTTTCCTCCAGCTCCGGCGCATGCATCTAACCAGTGTTCAGATTCGGATATTCCAATTGATTCTAATATAAGCTGAGAACCAATATCTTGGATTTCAACTAATCCGTTTAAATAGGCTTGGGATTTTGAAACATCTGAAAAGGTTTCCATTTTAATAGCCCCTGGAAGTAATTCACTTAGCTTCCAAATCCAGCCTAGAGCTTTAAATTCATTGAATACGAGCGACGTATTATCTGTTTGTAGACGAAGCCACAGCGGTGCTCTTTGATTAAGGCTTGTGTAACGCTTCATTTCTAAAGCTTCAGGAGATTCTTCCTTGATCCATAGGGGTAAAAGTGAAGGCAGTTGATCCACCTGTAATTTAGAGCAAATAATTTTTTCTTTTGAATAAAAATCTTCATTACAAGCAGGCCAGCCTAGCGTTGCATCTTTTTTGAAGTGATGGGTAGCCGGTGATTCTACTGCTAGCCATGCGATTACTTGTACAGCAAGATCTCTGTTAGAGTTTAACAAGGGCTCAACCCAAGGTAAAAAACGCAGGGTCGTATATATGAGTTCTCTGTATAACTTTCTGTCACGAGAACCTAAGCGTTTATCGGACTTGATTAAACGGTCTATCCTTGAAGGTAAACTCGGGTCGCTATGCCAGTGTATTTCGAGCGAATCTAGCAGTCCTAAAAAGGTACGACTATGGATAGAGAAATGGTCCATGTCTTATATTAACTAAGGGGATAAGACATCAGAAGCGAAGTACATCCACTAAAAATTGGAAATTGAAATGACCCTCTCGGCTAGGCCCTTGATTGTCTGTAATGCGATATTCTAATCTCCATAGATTAGCTAAATTTTGGACCACTGCGATTGAACGTTGATTAAATACGTGTTGTCTTGCTCCGTATTCGAGAAGACCAATTAGTTCAAATCGTTCATCTATCCGGTAAGTTGCTTCAGCCAGATATTCATTATTCTCATGTTTCACAAAGTCACTTGCTAGCTTCAGTGTCCATTTATCTCCGCTTTTTAATTTAATACCACTTTCAAATTCTCGTATCCTGAAGTCACTTGGATTAAAAACTTCTTGAGATGTAATTTCAATCCAGCGAGCAGGTGTTAAGCTAAAATCACTGTGAATATTGGAATGACCTCTTTCGTTTACTTTCGATTTATTATATATATCACCTACTAAATTCAGGATTAATAAATCGCGCGAGCCGTATTGAGAGTCTCGAGTTTGTATCGAATTGTTTAGACTTAATCTAAATGTATTCTCATGAGGTATTTGATCCACAGTTCTCAAATCTCCAATCTCAATTGGCTGAAGATACGTAGTGTAAGTCTTGCGATCAATCAGAGGAATGTATTTTAGCGCTGATGTATCTTTGGGAACAAATCGGTAACTCACAACCGGTGTAAATAAATGTCTAATTCCGTTAATATCCCAAAGAGGATTACTAAAATTAAAAATTCCACTTGATCTTAATTCGGAGTCAAATCCTACCTCACCTAATACTCTTAAATAATTATTTTTAGATAAAGCGCCTTGGGTATCCATGTAGTCTGTAAGACGTGTTCCTACGACTGGAGTAAAATTAAAATAAGATGTTGGATTTATTGGCCTCGAAATCTGGTAAAATAGGTCGAATCGATTGCTAGCTAATGTTTTGCCCCGAGGTGGCGTCTCCCTTAATGCAGCTATACTTGAATTTAATCTTTCATAAAAACCGCCCCCAATAGCAGTGGTAATTAAATCAAACCTAATTTCAGGTAGCCTTTGAATTATATCCTCAAACGCATTTGGATTAAGGCGCATGAAGGCCGAAGCAAAATAATTATCGCTCGTGTAAGTAGCCTCAACCGTGCTGTCAGGTGTCTGTATAGAGTAAAATTCTTTAGGATTAAAATCGCGTAGTATTTCTGAGTCTTTCCACCAGGTTATATTCGCATTTAATGTTAGGTCTTGACCCATTTGTTCATGATTCTGCCACTCAGCATATGCCCGATTTGGATGTATAGGATTACCGAGAATATCTGTTGTTCTATTTCCGTAGTCATGGATAAAACCAGACTTCAAAGAACCTGTATACTCAGTATCTGCGTGGGTTAAGTTGTAACTGCCACTTGGTCCAAACATGATGCCGCGAGAACTATATAGGCCAAGATCAGCTCCAACTTTTGATCCTGCATAAACAGGCACATGAAAACCCACATCTAGAATTGCACCGAGCGAAGAACGATAGCCTGCATCCAAGGAAAAATAGTTTGTCGTCATTGCTTGAGACAAGTTTTCACGCAGGCTTGTAAGAGGAATTAATTTAGATCCCGCAAGACCTAAAAAAGCGTTTATCGTACGGATATAATGACCTGGTGAAAATACAATGCTCTTGGCTTTAATGGAAGGCGACCACCGCGTTGGATCGCTATAACTAACAGTAGCATTGTTAATTGTAATGATTTCAAAGTTTCCTTGTGCACTGTCGCCTTCAATATACAGGGGATAACGGCCAATTCTTATCGAATTAACTATGAGCGATCCATCATTACGGTGGTACTCAAGCCGATCAGCAAGCAAGCGCTCATCACTGCTCGTTAGTGTTACGTTACCTTCAGCAATAAATATATCTTTGATCGTGTTGTAGGTGATCTTGTCTGCAGTAAGCACTAAGTCATTTGTCTTCCATTTACCTTTCCATTTGGCATGACCCGTAACAGTGTCCGTTCCTAATTCTCCGTTAAATTCTGCGTCCTCTCCCGTGATGACCGGAAAGCTCTGAGTTTTCGGTGTAAGCTTTTCAGGTGGCAACGGCGTGCTATGGGCTTGGCCAAGAAAGGCGCCTAAAATGAAAACAAGGATTACGTTACGCAAATTCACTCTATTTAGCCAAAACTTGGTTGATCAAGCAGGCAAGCAAGTACGTTCGACCTTGAATGAATCTGTTAAGTTAAATAGCTTGAGTTTACCCACGTGATTACTCCACAAGCCGATATTCAAGCGCTTTTTTCCGCAAGGCATGCCAGTCCGCATTCATTTTTAGGAATGCATCTATTTCAGTTTGAGAAGACTAGGGGCGTAGCCGTTAGGGCCTTCCTCAAGGATGTGCTTACGTGCAGTGTAATCGATCTTTTACATAAGAATGCTCCCAAAGAGGGCTATCCTATGATTAAAGTTGAGAGTTCAGATTTCTTTGAATTATGGCTTCCTAAGCATAAATCCCTTTTTAAGTACCGAATTAGAGCTGTCTATTCGAATGGTTTAGTTCGTGAATTTTCTGATCCATATTGCTTTTTACCCACGTTAAGTGAGCAAGATCTTTATTTATTTAACGAAGGAAATGAACATAGACTTTATGAGAAATTGGGAGCACATGTGCGTATTTTGGGAGGTATAAAAGGCGTTGCATTTACAGTATGGGCACCCTCAGCCGATCGTGTTTCAGTTGTCGGTAATTTTAATACGTGGGATGGTCGCTATCATCCGATGCGACCTTTAGGTACTTCAGGAGTTTGGGAATTATTTATTCCTGACTTAGGCGAAGGTGAGCTTTATAAATTTGAAATCCGGGACAAGGCAGGATTCATACATGTTAAAACAGATCCTTACGGCACTGCTTTTGAAAAGCCTCCTGGTAATGCGGCCATCGTTCATACTCCATCATTTAAATGGAGTGATACGCAGTGGATTAAAAAACGGACTTCCTTTGCAGGTAAATTAGATCGGCCAATTTCTGTTTATGAATTATATTTAGGCTCGTGGAAAAGAAAACCAGAGGAGGGTAACCGTGTACTCACCTACCGTGAATTAGCGCATGAGGTTGGAGCTTATGTAAAAGACATGGGCTTTACTCATGTTGAGGTAATGCCCTTAGCAGAGCACCCCTTTGATGGCTCCTGGGGGTATCAAGTTACTGGATTTTTTGCTCCAACTCAGCGTTTTGGAAGTCCAGAGGATTTTGCTTATTTTGTAGATTATCTCCATGGTCAAGATATCGGAGTAATTTTAGATTGGGTACCGGCGCATTTCCCGAGAGATCAATTTGCTTTAGCACAATTTGACGGCACGCATCTTTATGAGCATGCCGATCCAAGACAAGGTGAACATATGGATTGGGGAACCTTGATCTTTAATTATGGGCGCAATGAAGTGCGCGGCTTTCTCATAGCAAGCGCCCTTGCTTGGATTGATCGTTATCATCTAGATGGTCTTCGAGTGGATGCCGTAGCCTCCATGCTTTACCTTGATTATTCCCGAAAGGAGGGGCAGTGGATTCCTAATCGTTTTGGCGGTAGAGAGAACTTAGAGGCAATTGATTTCCTTAAGCGTGTTAACGATCTGGTTCATACGTACTATCCGGGTGTGGCGATGATAGCTGAGGAGAGTACATCTTTTCCCAAGGTGAGTAGGCCAACCTCCCATGGTGGACTTGGTTTTGATTACAAATGGAATATGGGTTGGATGCATGATACTTTGAAATATTTTTCTAAAGACGCAATCCATCGCAGCCATCACCACAGCGATCTTACGTTTGGTATGCTCTATCAATTTGCCGAAAACTTTGTTACCGCGTTTTCTCACGATGAAGTCGTGCATGGAAAAGCCTCTATGCTTATGAAAATGGGCCATAAGCATATTAAAGAAAAAGCGGCTGACTTGCGTTCACTTTACACGCATATGTGGTGTTATCCTGGCAAGAAATTGCTATTTATGGGATCTGAATTTGGCCAATCCCAGGAATGGAATCATACCCGCAGTTTAGACTGGCATTTAACGCAGTATAAGGACCACGATGGAATACGGCTTTTAATCAAAGATTTAAATCAGTTGTATTGTAACGAGCCTGTTCTCAGTGCGAATGACTTTAACCCGCATGGATTTCGCTGGGTTTCGTGCACAGATGCGGACGCTAACACAATCAGTTACACCAGATCAGACCCTTACTGGAACACACTATTTCTAATTGTTGGTCATTTTGGCGGTGTTGAGCGTGAGTGCTACAGGGTAGGAGTTCCTAAAAAAGGTGCGTGGAGTGAGGTAATTAATTCCAATAGCACGTACTATGGTGGTTCGGGAAAGGGTAATGAGGGTTTAAGATGGTCAGAGTCAATACCCTACGATGGCATGGAAAACTCTATTTTACTGTTTTTACCACCTACAAGTACGCTTGTTTTCAGGTGGAAAAATGACCAATAATCAATAGAGTCAATCTGTCGCTTGTTAATAATCTCTCATTGACGGGTTACTCGTTTATACTTCAGTATTTAGGCAACCTTTTAAGTAATTTGCCGTCAAAGTTAGATAATAGCTCCATGAAATTTTTACGTCTTTTGTTTATCTTTAGTATAGCTTGTGTTGGTAGTCTCCATGCTCAAGGCCGCACAAGCGGTGGAGATGACGAAGATCAAAAGAATAAACAGCCTCCTGTTGAGATTCCTGATTTCAGTAATTTAGATGAGTATATCTACCAACCGAAAAGTAATTTAAATTTCGGCATGCGCTACATTACTGGAGTTAAGTCCCATTTTTCGGGTAATGGTATTATCGGCGCTCCGCAATTTCTTTCAAATGCAACTGCTCCCAATGTAGTGCGCTTATACAATGACGGACGTGTTGATCCAGATAGTCGCTCAACGAGTATAGACAACGGAAATGGCACTTCATCAGCAGTATCTGTTTCATCTGATGGTAAGACGCAGCAGTGGCAGTATAACTCTACTAAACAGGTTACTTCAGATGGCTATCTGCAGTTTCATATTTATTCAGCTCAGACTGTCGACCCGCTTTCCCATGCAGCTTCAGGTAAAGGTACACTAGGTATGGAGCTTTCTTCTTCTCGTGATATGGGAAATATTAATTTCGGTAAAAATCTATCGTGGAAACTATTTGGCGGAATGGCTATCAATGACATTCAGGATGCTTATATGACTCAGGTAAAAGCGAATGTTACAACGCTTACCGATACATTCGATTTATTTGGTCAATCTCCTCCTTCAGCTCCCTCTACCGAGGGTGCAAACAGCTCCACAGTAACCTTAACCAATTCTAGCGGTAATCCTCTTTTAGATGTTACAGGTAACCCAATTACTTTGAGTGTTAATACAACCACACTTATCTCTAACGCACCTGTAAATCGTTCAATTACTAGCGCTATTGATTCAACCAGTGTTACTCATCACTGGAAACTGCACGGTGGTTATGCAGAATTTCGTGGAGGTCCTATTTTAACTTGGTCTCCCATTGAACGTTTACATTTCAGTTTAAGTGCAGGGCCTACGCTTCTCTATGTAGGAAGTAATCTTACTATAACTTCTGTGCTTCAAGCACCCATTGGTGGTCAGATAATTGATACGGCAGCATCATCCAAGAACATTCTGTTATTTGGAGCATTCACAGATGCCACAGTTCAGTATGATTTAAATGAACGTGCCGGATTATATCTAGGCGTGTTTTATCAACAGGCTGGCACTTACAATCAGAACGTTGATGGCAAGGGTGCTGCTCCTATGCTTAATGGCTCATATAATGACGTGACTAATGAGCCTACTGGTACGTATTCAGCTAAAGTCGATTTTACAAACCAAACTGGTTTTCGCTCCGGGCTTGCTTACAAGTTCTAAGTGCCAGTACCTAATCTTTAGTTTGGTTGCTTAGCTCAGTGCTCGCTTAAAGAGTTTAAGTTATAGTGGGAGGTTTTCTGTCCCAGACTGTCAATCCAGCAAGTTTAACTTTATCCTTTGTTGGTAGCAGAACACTTGCTAAATACCCTATTATTATTGTTGAAGCGATCGCTACAAATCCGTGTAGAAAAGAAGATACGTGAGTAAAGTGCTGAACGGACCATGTGATTGCTACACTTAATATTAGGCCTAGCAGAACTCCATTAGAATTTGCCTTACGGGTGAGTAAGCCTAAAGCAAACACCCCAGGCAAACCACCTCCGATTAAAGCGAGTAACTGGAAATATAAATCCCATAATGATTTTACGTTAAGGCTAGCGATGTAGAGCGCCATACCCATAGCGAGTACGCCTGCAGATAAGGTAGCCCAGCGTGCAAAATTTACTTGGTCGGAATCGCTTTTATTAGGAAATAAAAGATCATAACAGTCTATCTTAGCGATTGTCGCAGTAGAATTAATTACACTGCTAATGGTGCCCATAGAGGAGGCAAATATTCCTGCTACGATAAGTCCTATTAGACCATGGGGTAATTCATTTACAATAAAGTAGGGTACGATTGCATCCGAGGTAGGCAGTGAGGCTAAACGATCTGGATGGAATTGGTAGAAAGCCCATAGAGCTGTTCCTAAAAAGAAAAAGAATAATGCAGCAGGTATTGAAAGTAAGGCACCTAGCAAAACACTATTTCGAGCAGACTTTACGTCTGGTGTAGAAAATACGCGCTGCATGAGGGGCTGATCTCCCACTTGTTGAAAGACACTCCCTAAACTCATCCCTATAAAGACCCACATCGTAGGTTGATTTAAATCGAGTGCCCAAGAGCTTGCCTTTAACTTTTGGTGGCTCTCAGCAACAGCAAATATTCCTGTTAAGCCGTGAGGCACTCCATGAATAATTTGAAACATAACGAAGAATAAACCTCCAAATAAAATAATCGATTGAGCCACGTCAGTCCAAATGACTGCTTCAAAGCCTCCCCCTATGGCATAGGCAATCGTTACTCCACCAATAAGAATTATACTGCCATAAACATTAAGTCCTGTGACTTGAGATAAAGCCAGAGAGGGAAGTAATAAAACAACACTAATTCGCCCTAATATTTTTAAAAGGAGTGTGAGTATAGCACCTGTAACTCTCACTCTTCTACTAAAACGTGACTCTAGATACTCAAATAGAGTCGTTATGTTTAGTTGTCTTAATAAACTCACAAAAACAAACGCAATAAGTATCGTTGCAATTGTTTGGGCAGGTGTAGAGCCAAAGGATAACCAGTTTTGAGAGTAGGTAGAGGCAGGAATTGCCATAACTGAAATACTACTTTGGCCAGTCGCGAACCAACTAATACCTGCTGCCCACCATGCAGTTTTACCTGCTCCTCTTAGGAATTGATCAGAGGTTGTTTTTTTATCTGTTCTATTTTTTCTTACGACCCAAACGCCAATCAGTATATTAAGAACAAAGTAAGCCAGCAGAATGCCGTAGTCTAAAAGATTAAGCGTGCGAACGCCGAGAGCTGCTAGGGGTAGAATCATAATATAATTCTAAATAATGGGGTATACGCAAAAGCTGATCACAAACACCGATTAATGCACTCAAATAGTTATACTTTTTTCTCTTGGTTCAAATTCTGCAATACATGGTCGATCGATTTTAAACTTTCAGGCTTTAGGAAACCGTTTATTCTATGAATTACTTGTTGAATAATTCCGTCCGGACATGATGCGCCTCCCGTAATCAGTATTCTACGGGGTGTTGTACCCATACCCTCTGGCCATAGGTCTTTATCAACAAAGCGATTCGCAGTTAAATCAGAATGAATTGCTGGAAAGACAAAGTGTTCTACTGAATCAATCGATTTTATATTTGCTTCGCTTTGTATAAAAAAAGCTTTGTCTTTTAGTTTTTCAGCGCACAAGCGGTAAAGTTGGTAGGTGTTTGAAGAATTACGTCCTCCAATCACGAATGCTGCATCAAATTTTTGTTCTAGCGCTTTTGTAAGAGCATCTTGATTGACTTGAGTTGCATAACATAGGGTATCTGTTCTTCCGCTACCTCCAACTCGAGGCTTATTTTCTTGTGTATCTGCACCATAATAAGCGGCATAAATTTCTCTTAAATGAGTTATAATTTCACGCGTTTCATTAACAAGAAGCGTTGTTTGATTTACTACCGCGATGTGTTCTAAGTCACGATTAACATCAAAATTCGGAGTATGTTTACCCTTAAATATGCTATAAAATGATTCTTTTACTTTAGGATCTTTAGAACAGATTATTGAAGACAGAAGTTGAGCTTCTTCTAAATTACGCACGATCACAGCTGGAGCATACCGTTTAGTATTAGAGAAAGTCGCTTTAGTTTCTTCATGCTCATACTTACCGTGAATTACAACCGTGTAACCATCACGGCCATAGATGCGTGCAGCTTTCCATACTTTTTCAACGAGCATACACGTTGCATCATGATTAAAAACAGCAACACCTTTTTTAACTAAACGTACTTTATCCTCATCTGTAGCTCCGAACGCTGGTATGATTACAATATCTTTAGGCGTAAGCGTATCCCAGAGTAGTGGGCTAGAATTGATGGCCCCATCTAATCCATAAGGTATACCTTTATCTGTTTGTAGATATCTGAGACCACGTTTTATAAGATCGGCATTTACAAAAGGATTATGAATTAATTCAGAAAGCATAAAAACCCTACTGCTAGGATTCTCTGCTAGTGTTTCATAAGCGCGTTCAATCGCATTTTTTACACCTAAACAAAAACCAAAATGACTTGGAATAACATATATAACAGAGCCAAAATCTAAAGTAACGGGTGCATCTGCTGTTCTTTCATGTTTTCTCGCAAGAGTTTTTATAGCTGAGCATAATTTAGACTGGTAAAGTGCACCAGCTTCAGCATCGGGAGAATACACTTCTGAGTTGCGTTCTTTTTCTGGTCTAAACTTATATATAAAATCATTTTCTCCTAAGTGCAGGTAAGGAATCTCAACCAAATAGGGAGTAATGTTTTTGAGCACTGCTGCCAAAGCGGGGGAAAGTATACCAGGGGTATTTTCTAGCGTTTCAATATTCCAGTATTCTATTTCACTATCTTTTGCAGCATCCTGTATTTGAAGAAAATTTATTTTATAGCTATCTTCAGCGATCCGAAGAGAAAATTTTTCTTTTGGCTGGGTATGATTTTCAAAGCATAATTCTAATAGATTTAATGCCTTTTCTAAATCTTCACCAGTAAACGCGAGATGCAGTTTATTTGCATGCTTACGAACAGCAATTTGGTTGTTAGAATTAAATGCTAATAGGCAACTTAACTCTAATGACCTTGTTGCTGAAGTAGTAAAACTCATAGATAAGATTTATCCAAGCCAAGCTATCAGCTAGAAAAAGCTGAGAAAACAGTTTCAAGAGCACCAGGGTTTTTACCGCCTCCCATTGCGAAATCAGGTTTACCGCCCCCTTTTCCATCTAATTTAAGACTGAGTTCGTTAACGATCTTACCTGCTTGGTGACCCGCCTTAATAGCGAGAGGGCTACAGAACGTAATAACTGTAGCTTTCTCTCCTAAATTAGCCCCTAAAACTACAACTCCTTCTACGATTTTAGCAATGACTTGCGCTCCTAGCGCACGTAAAGCCTCGGGATTGTCTACTAAAACTACAGCTGTAACGAATTTAAGGCCTTCTTTTAAATGTGCTTTTTCAGCTAACTGATCCGCTAACCCTGCTGCAGCTTTTTGTTCAAAACTCTTAAGTTTTTTTTCTATTTCAGTTTTCTCTGTGAGAAGTTGTTCGAAACGACGTTCTAGATCAGCTGGAGTGGTTTTAAGGCGAACTGCTAATGCATTAAGCTTAGCGTCATTATCTAGAATCAGCGCTATAGTTGCGTCTCCAGCAACAGCCTCAATACGACGTGTTCCGGCAGCTACTGCACTTTCATGAATAATTTTAACTAATCCAATTTCACCAGTGGTTAGAACATGCGTACCTCCGCATAATTCTTTGCTATAGCCACCAATATCTACAACACGTACTACCTTTCCGTATTTTTCTCCGAAGAAGGCCAACGTTCCTTCTGGTTTCTTATCAAAGTCTACTTCGTAAGATAATACTTGGGCATTATCTAGAATGCAGCCATTAACGAGACTTTCGATCTCATGCAGTTGCTTATGACTTAAGGCTTCAAAATGTGAAAAATCGAAACGTAAGCGGTCACCTGCATTTAAAGATCCTGCTTGGCGTACATGTGTTCCGAGTACTTTTCTTAGCGCCCAATTAAGTAAGTGTGTCGCAGTGTGATGGCGTTGAATGCTTCGGCGTCTTAGTACGTCTAATTCCAGTATTACGTCAGCTCCCACTGTAGGAGCCTGCAAGGCATGGCTTACTTTATGTAAATGCCTACCTTGCTTGTCTTTTAGTGTGTCAACGATGTGGAGCGTTGTCGTTCCAAATGTAACTCTACCATGATCGCCTAGTTGACCACCCATTTCTGCATAGAAAGGCGTTTGTTCAAAAGACAAGAATAGATCGTCACCCGAAGCGATAACTTCAGTGACTTTTGAATGCATATTTTCCTTAGGAAGTACGTAGCCAGTAAATCTTGTAGGTACAATAGTCGTATTTGATTCACCCTCTGTAGCAGCAACAACGATTTCTCGTTTAAGAGCAGAACGGCCTCTTTCCCGTTGTTTATTCATTTCCAATTCAAAACCATCTTGGTCTACAATTAGGTTTCTTTCAGTGGCCAAGACTTGAGTTAAGTCTAAAGGAAATCCATACGTATCGTAAAGTTCGAAGGCAATCGTTCCTGGAACAGTAGGTGTTTTTGTAGTAGCAGCAAATTGATTAAATATTGTAAGACCACGCTCTAAAGTTCTCCCAAATGATTCTTCTTCAGACCGAATAACGCGGCATACGATATCTTTTTGTTGAATCAATTCAGGAAATACTTCACCTAAAGATTCCACGACTGGAGCGACGAGTTGCTCAAAAAATCCTACCTTTAGGCCTAGCTTAGTACCATATAATATACCGCGACGAAGAATACGTCGTACAACATAATTACGACCTTCGTTGCCAGGCAAAATTTGATCTGCAATTGCACAAGATACGCATCTTGCGTGATCAGCTAGAACACGAAATGCGATATCTGTTTTTTCCTGTTCACTTAATCCTTCACGTTTTGTAGGGACGGTCGCTGTATATGTTTTTGCAGAGAGTTCAGCTATTTTAGCAAAAAGGGGATGAAAAACATCTGCTGCGTAATTTGAAGGATCTTTACTAAAGTCTTTAAAGCCTTGAGTTGTTGCATAGATACCTGCTACTCGCTCAAAGCCCATTCCTGTATCTACATGCTTTGCTTGCAGAGGCGAAAACGTTCCATCTGCATTAGCGTTAAATTGTATGAATACGTGATTCCAAATTTCAATACATCTAGGAGAACCTTGGTTTACTAAAGCTCGCCCTGCTGTTTCTTCATCTGAAGTAAGCAAGTTGAAATGGATTTCAGAACAAGGACCGCACGGACCTGTTTCGCCCATCATCCAGAAATTATCTTTTTTATTTCCGTTAACTATGTGAACTTTAGGATCCAATCCAGCTTGCGTGAAAATGGATGCCCAAATTGCATAAGCTTCTTGATCAAACTCTGAAGGATCGTTTTTTGATTTGTCTGGAGAGTAAACAGTAGCAAATAAACGTTTTGCGGGAATTCCCCACCGCTTCGTGATTAGTTCCCAACCCCACTCAATAGACTCTTTTTTGAAGTAATCTCCGAAGGACCAGTTCCCCAGCATTTCGAACATCGTGTGGTGATAGGTATCAAAACCTACATCCTCGAGATCGTTGTGCTTACCGCCAGCTCGAATACATTTTTGAGTGTCTGCAGCTCGTGTATTTTTTGCTGGTTTGACTCCTGCCCAACTTGCTACATCCGCTTGTTTAGAACCTAAAAAAATAGGAACAAACTGATTCATTCCTGCATTTGTAAAAAGTAAGCCAGGAGAATCGGGAAGTAAAGAAGAGGAGGGAACAAGCGTGTGTCCTTTTTCCGCAAAGAAATCGAGGAATGACTGTCTAATTTGAGCTGATGTCATGTAGGAGTAAGCGTTAGAGATTTGCTAGGATTGCGTCTGTCATGGCCTGTGTACCTACTGCTGTTCCTCCAAACGCAATATCTCCAGTGCGTGTTCCGTTTGTGACTGCTTTTTTAACTGCAGCTTCAATACGTAATGCTGGTTTTTCTAATCCAAAGCTATAACGAAGCATGAGTGCAACAGAGAGGATTTGAGCACAAGGATTAGCTATACCTTTTCCTGCTATATCAGGTGCAGTGCCACCAGCTGGCTCAAACAGGCCAAAGGGTAGGCCTAATGAATTTTTTGTAGCTCCAAGCGATGCAGATGAGAGCATACCTAATGATCCGCAAATGACTGCCATTTCATCTGATAATATATCACCAAACATATTTTCTGTTACAAAAACGTCGAACTGGTTTGGATCACGTACAAGTTGCATTGCAGCATTATCAACATACATGTGGCTGAGTTGAATTTCTGGCGCATGTTTACTGACATACTCTGTTGCTGTTTTTCTCCAAAGTACTGATGTTTCAAGTACGTTAGCTTTATCAACAGAACATAATTTATTCTTACGAGATCTAGCTGTAGCAATAGCGGTATCTAAGATACGTTCGATTTCAGATTTACGATAGATCATCGTATCTACAGACTGTATGTCTCCATTAGCAAGCGTTGTTGTTTCCTTAGGAAGACCGAAATAAAGACCACCGGTTAGCTCACGAATACATACGATATCTATTCCGTGCGGAATACGTTCTGATTTTAGGGGCGAAGCTCCTGAAAGTTCAGGGTACAGCAGACCAGGTCTAATATTTGCAAATAATGTAAAGTGCTTTCTTAAGGGAAGCAGTGCAGCTCGCTCGGGTTGTTCTTTGGGTGGTAACTTTTCCCATTTAGGACCGCCTACTGATCCAAATAAAATAGCATCACTTTCTTCGCATATTTTAAGGGTAGAATCTGGCAGTGCTTTACCGTGTTTGTCTATACCTGCTCCACCTACATCTGCTGCTTTATAGTCGAGCGTTAGATTTTCTTGCTTAGCTACGTGCTCAAGAACACGTAAGGCTTGGGTCATAACTTCAGGTCCAATGTAATCGCCTGCTAGAACAGCGAATTTTAGTGAGTGAGTTGGCATGGCTTATTAAAGGTGTATAAAAATAGCCCGTTTTAGATCGTCTACCTTAAGGACACTTAAGCTAGGGTTTTAGTGCTAATACGGGAGTAAGAACGTGGCAGGTTAAGGGTACTGCTGGCAAGGTGGTTTTCAATCCGATCAAAATTGTCTTTAAGCGGTTGCAACGGACTAATTCCTAAGATTTTGTTCGTTTCATGACTGTTTATCAACTGCCTTCAGGTGCAATACAGACTAATGCTTACTTACTCACGGAGCCTGCATTAGGAGAAGCGCTTTTGATTGATGCTCCGGGAGGTATTTTAAATAAAATTGAACCGATCCTTAAAAAAGAGGGCTGTTTGTTAACCCAAGTATGGATAACTCACGGTCATTGGGATCATACGGAAGGTGCTGACGAAGTGGTCAAGGCAACATCCGCTTTGGTAAGTGCGCATAGTGATGATAAAGTACTGCTCGAAACGCCTACAATTATGAGCAAATTTCTTTCAAAAGAAATAGAACTTACTCCTGTTAAAGTGGACCGCTGGGTTAAACATGGAGACCTTTTAGAAGCACTAGGCACTCAATTCGAGGTGCGGCATGTACCAGGGCATTGTCCAGGAAATGTACTCTTTTATGGCTCTGGTATTAAAGCCGCGTTTGTAGGAGACGCTTTATTTAAAAGCAGTATAGGTCGCTCAGATACTCCAGGGGGAGATTTTAAAGTCTTAGAGCATTCAATCAGAACCCAAATTTATACTCTAAATGACGATACCCGCGTGCTTTCAGGCCATGGCCCCGAAACTTCCGTTGGCGTCGAAAAAGCGACTAACCCGTATGTTAAGTCTCTTTAAGCTTTAACGAATTTAAAAAGATGTTTGCTTTGACCACATGAAGGCTAATGCACCCGACGAAAGTTTTATGCGTAGAGCGTTAGATCTTGCTCTACAAGGTTGGGGTAGAACTCATCCAAATCCTATGGTTGGGGCCGTGATTGTTGAAAACGGAAAGATAGTTGCCGAAGGTTTTCATGCTAAAGATGGAACACCGCATGCAGAGAAAGTTGCTTTTTCTCGACTCAAGAGAAAGCCCAAAGCCGGCGCCACTCTTTATGTTACCCTTGAGCCCTGTTCTACACCTGGTCGTACAGGTGCATGCACAGATGATATTATTGCCTCAGGTATAAAGCATGTAGTTTATGGTGCAAAAGATCCCCACAAAGAACACGCTGGTAATGCCAATACGGTATTAAAAGATGCAGGAATAAATGTAGTCTCTGGTTTTTTAGAGTCTGACTGTGAAGATATTAATTTAATTTTTAATCATCATATTACCTACGATACGCCTTTTTTTGCTGCAAAGGCTGCTGTTACTTTAGATGGAAGAACCGCCACGCGTTCTGGTGATTCAAAGTGGATCACCTCAGATAGTGCACGCTTAGATGTACATAGATGGAGACGTTTATTTCCTGCTATTGCCGTGGGAGCAGGTACGGTAGCTAAAGATAATCCTAAGCTTACAGCGCGTTTGCCAGGAGATGAAGAATGGTGTCCATACCGATTCGTGTTTGATGGTCGTTTAAGGACGGTCAATGACCGTTCAATGCCCACACTGTATACTGACCAATACAAGGATAAAACAATTGTTGTTACCACACAACATGGTGGCTTGGGTTATGTTAGAAAACTAAAGAGTATGGGTGTACAGGTATGGACTTTTGATTCTAAGAATCAACGGGTAAATTTAAAAGAGTTTAGAGATAGATGTAATGAAAATAAAATCACTGGAGTGTTCTTTGAAGGTGGATCAACTCTTTTGAGTGAGTTAATTCAAGCTAAGCAGATAGACTATTTGTATCATTACGTAGCACCAATTTTTTTAGCAGACGAAAAAGCTAAAGCTGAGTTTGGTGGATTGCGCATAGATAAAATCGCACATGCTTTACGTTTAAATGATGTGAGATATAAGGTTTTAGAGAGTGATTTTCTTATGCGCGGCAAAGTGATTTATCCTAAAGTGCTACAGTCAGATGAGTCGTCATTTAGTATGGAATAAATAGTTTTGAAAATCGCGCTTGCTTCAGGAAATTTGCACAAGGTATCTGAGTTCAAAGCTTTGGCTTTGATGACTGGTACCGAGGTCACTCTTGTGTCAGCCAAATCGTTCGGTGGAATGCCTCACGTGGATGAAGATCAAGGCACCTTTGTTGGCAATGGTCTAAAAAAAGCGCTCGCTTTACGTGCACGTGTGCCAAACGATTTCTGGGTACTCGCTGATGATAGCGGGCTATGTGTAGACTATTTAAAGGGTCAACCGGGTGTTGAGTCTGCCTATTTCGCGGGACCTCAAGCTGATCCTAAGGCTAACTTATCCAAATTAGTTGAGGCTATGGCTGGAGTTGAAGATGCTAAGAGACAGGCTTATTTTATCTGTGTCTTAGTTCTTATTTCGCCTGTAGGTGCTCAGTATATATTTGAGGGTCTCGTTCAAGGATCATTACTGCATCAACCTATAGGAGGTGCCGGATTTGGTTATGACCCATTATTTGTTCCCGAGGGTTATACTTATAGTTTTGCTCAATTAGCTGAAAGTCAAAAGAATGAGATCAGCCATAGGGCTAAAGCTTGGATTAAATGCGCCGAGTTTCTTAAGCGCTAAAATCTTCGACATTCTTGGCAGAGTGCGTTTTAGTTGGGGGTTAATAATATGCCGTCTTTCTATATCACAACAGCTATCGATTACGTAAACGGTTCACCGCACTTAGGTCATGCCTACGAAAAAGTGCTTACAGACGTGATTGCGAGATACCGTAGATTAATGGGCGATAACGTTCATTTTCTAACAGGCACAGATGAACACGGCCAAAAAGTGCAACAAAGTGCACGTAAGAAAGGCATAGCACCTCAACAATTTGCAGATGAAGTAAGTGCAGAGTTCAAAAATCTTCTTCCAAAACTTTTAATTTCGAATGACGATTTTATTCGTACTACCGATGAACGGCACAAAAAAGTAGTGCGCGAAATTTTACAGTTACTTTTTGATAAGGGCGATATTTACCTCGGTGATTACAAAGGGTACTACAGCACTCGCCAAGAGCAGTTCTTACAGGAAAAGGATCGAAATCCTGATGGATCTTGGCCAGATCTTTTTGGTGAGGTTACAGAAATTGTTGAAAAGAATTATTTTTTTAAATTAAAAGCTTATCAGGAATGGTTGATTGAATATTTGACTACGCATGAGGATTTTATTTTTCCCAAATATCGTCAAAAACAGGTTTTAGAATTTCTTAAGGAGCCTCTTAATGATTTATGTATTTCAAGGCCTAAGGATAGGCTAGAATGGGGTATAGCTCTACCTTTCGATGCGAACTACGTTACGTATGTATGGTTTGATGCACTTTTAAATTACTATTCTGCAGTGGCGGATAGGCCTGGCGTATGGCCTGCTTCATGGCACGTTATAGGTAAAGACATTTTAGTTCCACCTCATGCCGTCTATTGGCCTATTATGCTACACGCCGCACATATACCACTTCCTAAAGGTATTATTGCGCACGGTTGGTGGACACAAAGTGGTTCAAAGATGTCGAAGAGTACAGGAAATGCTACAAATCCATTAGATTTAGTGACAGAATTCGGAGTGGACGCATTTAGATTCTTTTTGATACGTGAAATGAATGTTGGACAAGATAGTGATTTCTCACGCGATCAATTTCTCGTGCGTTATAATAGCGACCTTGCGAACGATCTAGGAAATCTGATCAATCGTACACTAAATATGGCTAATCGTTTTAGTGGCGCTCTCATTCCGAGTGCTGGTCCTTCAGCCGAACATGAGGTGGAGTTGCAAGCTCTGTGGGAAAAAACTCGTTTAGACTATATTCCTTTATTTGATGGATTTCAGTTTCATTTAGCTCTCGAGAAACTTTTCATTTTTATAAAGTCAATTAATGCTTATATTGAGAAGCGAGCTCCATGGAAATTAGGAAAATCTGCAGAGCAAAGTGATCAAGAATTATTACGCACGACTTTAGCCACGATGGCTGAGTCTTTAAGATTAGCAGGAGTTGCTCTTAAACCAATCATGCCTGGTACATCCGATAAAATTTATTCGGTTTTAGGTTTCACGTCGTCTGCATCATGGAGCGAACAGCTTATCTGGGGTAACAGTTTAGAGGGTTCACGTGTTGCTGAATCTTTAGTTCTATTTCCAAGACCTCAACCTCCTCAGGCTGCTAAAAACTAGTGTTTCTTTCCATTCCGTAAAGTTATGCTATCGTTACCCGCAGATCTTACAAAAAATCGTAGTCTTGAGGATCTTGTATCATTTTTAGATGAGTGCCGCCAAGACTCAAGGCGCCAAAAAAAGTCAATACTCGTAAGCATTTCTGTACAGGTTCATTCACTGGATCCGTTAGCTGTACTAGAGTCTATCTTTGAAGCTAATCACCAGCATTTTTATGTTGAACGACCTAACGAAAATATGGCTCTTGCCGGAGCCGAAGCGATTGTTTCTTTTACTGCTTCGGGTGATAATCGCTTTAAAGAATGCCAACACTTTATTGATACCACATTAGAAAATGCTGTTGCTGTAGGAGATCTTAATTCAGCGTTTTCCGGTCCTCATTTTTTTACAACTTTTTCATTTTTAAATACGTGCGAAAAAGATGAGCCCTTTGCGTCTGCCACCATTTTTGTTCCCCGCTGGCAGGTAGGCGTCAAAGATGGAATTACTGTTGCAGTAGCTAACTTGTGTGTTGATGAATCTTGTGATGTAGTGTTTCAAGCGGAGCGACTTTTCAAAGCGCATGCTAAATTTGGCTCTTTTGACTATTCTAGCCCAGACTTCAAAAATGAGCGACCGCAGCACATTAATGTAAGCGAAGTTATTTCAAAAGATGTTTTTGTTGATTCAGTTAAACAAAGCTTAAATCAAATAAACCAAGGATTGTTTAAAAAGATTGTTTTAGCTCGCGCTAAAGATTTCGTCAGTGTTCAGCCCTTTCATCCCTTAAGAATTTTAAGCGGTCTTAGACAGCGTTTTAATGACTGCTATTCTTTTTCTGTAGCAAATGGCTTAGGCCAGAGTTTCATTGGAGCTAGCCCTGAGAGATTAGTAAAATGCGATAAAACAAAAATAACCACTGAGGCACTCGCAGGCTCTACGAAACGGGGAGCTAGTGCGAGCGAGGATGCTTTTTTTGCTTCTTCACTTTTAAAGGATGATAAAGAACTTAGTGAACATGCTTTAGTGGCAGAATCTATAAGAACTTATTTAAGTAACTTAGGACTGCATGTCGTCATGCCTGCTCGTCCAAGTATTCATCGTTATGCTAATGTGCAGCATCTGCATACACCTATAGAAGCAGAGCGCATTCTATCAGTTAGTATTTTTGATATACTTCAAAGCTTACATCCAACCCCTGCAGTCGGAGGCTTACCACGCGAAGTAACGGTGCCTAAAATTCGCTCGCTTGAAGGTTTTTCTAGGGGGTTGTACACTGGAGCATTAGGCTTTGTAAATGCACAGGGAGATGGAGAATTTTTTGTCGGGCTTCGCTCGGCTTTAATTGATGGTCAAAATGCTCGACTTTACGCTGGTGCAGGTATTGTTGCAGGTTCGATAGCAGAGCGTGAATATGATGAAATAGAGTTAAAATTTAAAGCAATGCACGAAGCTATCTTAAGTTAACCGAAATTTGATTTTTTTGAAGCATCTGATTCACTAGTGTTATGGATGATTCCACACTCGATTTTAGAACCGTTAATTCAATGTGGAGCAGTGTGCTTGTGGAGACCTTAGTGAGGATGGGGGTTAGCTATGCGGTCGTTTCTCCCGGTTCACGTTCAACCCCTATAGCTTTTGCTCTAGCTCAGCACCCAGGGGTAGAGGCAATTCCTGTTTTAGATGAAAGATCAGCTGCTTTTTTCGCACTAGGTTTAGCGCGCCAACATCTACGTCCGGTCGTACTTTTGTGTACAAGTGGTACTGCAGGCGCCAATTATTATCCTGCTATTATTGAGGCGTGCGAAAGTGGAGCTCCTTTGATTGTTATCACCGCTGACAGGCCTCCTGAAATGCGCAATTGTGCATCAGGACAAACGATTGATCAGCAAGGCTTATTTGGTCATTTCGTAAATTTTTTTCATGAGCTTGCTGTTCCTGAGGCCAATGAAGAGTTACTAAAATATTTACGCCAGACAGTGATACATGCCTGCACGAGAACAAGTGTTCCTTTTATTGGGCCTGTACATTTGAATGCACCTTTTCGTGATCCCCTTGCTCCAACACCAGATGGGTCTACGGAAGCGTTTTCAGCACGTATCGATTGGGCTCACTTCTTTGCTCATATTCAACCTGCTCCTGCAGTTGAGCAGGTAACTAAGGTCCCTCAATTTTTAAATGATGTGCATGGGCTTATCGTAGCTGGCCCTGCTCAGCCAAGAGATCCTGCTTCGTACGCTGCATCTGTAGGTGAAATTGCGCGTAAGCTAGGATGGCCAATCTTAACCGATGCATTATCTCCAGCTAGGAATTACGTGCACATGATTCCAAATCAAGTCACCACCTATGATGCTATTTTACGTAATCCTACAACCGCTGACAGACTAAATCCAGAAGTCGTTCTATGTTTAGGAGGATGGCCAACAAGCAAGGTATTAAGGACATGGCTGCAATCGAGTAAGGCCCCAATCTATTTAATAACAGGTCGACCTGATAATAAAGACGGATTGCATGGATCTACACGCCAGTTACCCGTATCGATGCGCTCACTTATTGCGTCCCTTCCCGAAGCAACCGGACCTAATGGGTACCAGCAGATGTGGCAGTCTTACGAGGCAAGCGCACGTGCTTTAATCGATACCAAATTAGAAGCTGAGTTAAATCTCTTTGAACCTAAAGCAGCATGGCTACTCGCACGTCATTTACCCGAGGAGACTCCTCTTTATGTAGCGAGCAGCATGCCTGTGAGAGACATGGAATATGTATGGCCTTCACAGAGCCGTCGTATTCGACCTTTTTTTAATCGAGGTGCGAATGGTATAGACGGAACGTTGTCGACTGCAATTGGCGTTGCTCATGATAATCGCTCCTCCGTTTTACTCGTAGGTGATTTAGCGTTACTCCACGATTCAAACGGCTTTTTACTTCATAGAAAATTACGTGGTAGTTTAACGATAGTACTCATCAACAATAATGGGGGAGGGATCTTTGAGCATCTACCTGTAGCTAAATTCGATCCTATATTTGAGGAATATTTTGCTACACCACAACAGGTTGATTTTTCAGGATTAGCTTCAGCGCATGGTGTTGAATATACTTTAATTCAGGATTGGCATCACTTCAGAGACTTAATTTCCAATCTCCCTATTTCTGGAATTCGTCTACTTGAAATTCAAACGAACCGAAAAAATGACGCTGCTCAACGCAAGCAACTTTTTGCTGAGGCATCTCAGTTCAGTGAATTCACAGATCATCCGTATTGATTTACAATAAAGCTAAAATTTTTTATCTATGAAAACAGTATGGAAGTCCGTTAAAACATATAGTGATATTCTCTACGAAAAAACAGAAAACGGTATTGCTAAGGTTACTATAAATCGCCCAGAAAAGCGTAACGCTTTTCGTCCTGAGACAATCACTCAAATGATCGAGGCCTTTACCGATGCGCGAGAAGATCCTTCCATCGGTGTAGTCTTACTTACCGGCGCAGGCCCTCATAAAGATGGGAAGTATGCTTTCTGTGCAGGAGGAGACCAAAGCGTTCGGGGCAAGGCGGGCTATATTGGTGGCGATGGAGTTCCGCGACTCAACGTCTTAGATTTACAAAAATTAATACGCTCTATGCCTAAAGTGGTAATCGCTTTGGTTGCGGGTTATGCTATCGGCGGCGGGCATGTCTTGCATGTTGTCTGTGACCTTACTCTTGCTGCTGATAATGCCATTTTCGGTCAAGTAGGGCCCAAGATGGGTAGCTTTGATGGCGGCTTTGGCTCAAGCTACTTAGCCCGCCTTGTAGGGCAAAAGAAGGCCAAAGAAATTTGGTTTTTATGTCGCCAATATTCAGCGCAAGAAGCGCTTGATATGGGTCTGATTAACCGAGTTGTACCTGTAGCTCAATTAGAAGAGGAGGGACTTACTTGGGCTAAAGAAATTATGGGTAACAGTCCTCTAGCTATTCGCTGCCTAAAGAGCGCATTCAATGCTGAGCTAGATGGTCAAGCGGGTATTCAGGAGTTAGCCGGAAATGCGACTTTGATGTATTATATGAGTGAAGAGGCTAAAGAATTCCACTCTGCGCAGAGACAGAAACGTAAACCTAACGTAAAAGACTTCCCTTGGCTGCCATAAAAAAGCACGCCTGAATTAGGCGTGCTTAAGAGAGATTACGAAAAAATTATTTCGTTAAGCTTTTACGGAGATCAGAGAGAACGCCTTCGCCACCAAGCATCTTGTTTTTGTGAGCAATGAAATTTGCATATTCATCCATAAAAATTTTACCTGGTGGACGGAAATCAAATTCCGTTGGCTTGTCGCGGAAGAATTCACGATGAACACGAGTCCAAACTAAACGACCATCGGTATCGATATTGATTTTTGTAACGCCCCGTTTTGCAGCTGGAAGATATTCGTTTTCATCTACTCCTACAGCACTTCCTAGTTTGCCGCCTGCAGCATTGATACGGCGTACTTCTTCTTGTGGCACACTAGAACTGCCGTGCATTACAAGTGGAAAATTTGGAACTAATTTTGTAATACCTTCGATTACCTCAAAATGTAGGGATTGGTGGCCCGAGAATTTATAAGCGCCATGGCTTGTTCCAATAGCTGCTGCGAGTGAATCACATCCTGTTTGTTCGATAAAAAGTTTAGCCTCATCTGGCTTGGTTAAACATGAGTTACCTTCATCGACACTGATGTCTTCTTCAACACCACCTAGCATACCGAGTTCAGCTTCTACAGAGAGTCCTTTAGCATGAGCTGCTTGTACGACTCGCTTTGTGATTTCAACATTCTTTTCAAATGGATCGTGGGATGCATCGATCATAACTGAGCTATAGAAGCCAGAATTTATACAATCATAGCAGGTTTCTTCATCTCCGTGATCTAAATGAACAGCATAAATAGCATCAGGAAATATTTCTCCAGCTGAGCGTATAATTGCTTCTAGCATGCGCTTATCTGTATATTTGCGAGCGCCTTTAGAAATTTGGATAATGAAAGGGGATTGCGACTGGATGCATCCCCGAAACAGACCCATGGCCTGCTCGGCATTATTGATATTGTAAGCTCCTACGGCATATTTTCCGTAGGCGTGTTTGAATAGCTGAGCGGTAGTGACGATCATAGTGGAAAATGGATAATCACATGCACAATACGTGCCTAAACTACCTGACGACAAGCGCTATTTAAGCCTATTAGTACTAAAATTAAGCTTAGAGCTACACTTACTTTTTACCTTTTTGAGCCGCTTGCATCAATTTTTGCATTTGCTGCTGCGCCTGTTGCGTTTGCTGAATTTGAACTAAGGCATCTATTTGAGGCTGAGACAATACGCCTTGAGCAGCTTGTATGGCTTGATTCGTAATGGGAGCCATTTGATTTTGATTCCCAAATAGTCCTGCTAAACCACCACCTTGGGGACCGCCGCCGCCACCGCCGCCACCACCGCCTGGAGTTGCAGAATTATTTTTTTGAGGGGCATTTTGAGCTAAAATTTGAATAAGCGAATTAGCCTGATCATTCGTGAGTGGAGCTGAGGAATAGCTCAATGACTGTTGCAATGTATTCGTTACGTTACGGTCAGGTAAAGTCTGTTGATACTGCTGAAACTGAGAAAATGCTGTGGGCCCAAGTTGAGATTGAATTTGTTGATCTACGGCGGCTTGTGCGTCGGTAACTATTTGTCTAAATGCAGCCGGGTCTTGGCGAGGATTGATGCCTTGTTCACGTGCAATTTGATAGGCGTCTGCAACGGCTTGTTGTTTTTGAACGAGTAGATTTTTAAATTGATCTATTTGTGCGGGATTTAATCCTGAGTCTGTAAGTTCTTTAAATAAAGGGGCATACTTTGAATCAAGTTGCGCCTTAGCTTGCATAGCCATCAATTTTTGAAATTGAGGATTACTCATTGCCTCACGAAATGCATCAAAACCACCCCGGTTGCGGCGGTTACCCTCATCTGCTGGGGCCTGTGCATCCGGAGAATTATCTACAGCTCCGTCTGCTTTACGGCTCTTTTGAGTTGATGCCACTTTATCGCGTAAGCTTCTCAACTCATCCATGGCTCTGCCTAATCGTTTCTGAAGATCAGCACTATCGTCACTTGCCAGCTTAGCGCGTAGTGCCACGAGTTCTTGATATTGTTTGAGTGCTAAAACTGAACTACCGACGAAAAACAATGCAAGAACTACGATGAGAAAGGTACGATTAGATTTCACGTTAAGGGGTAAGACGCATAGCCTAAGTTAAAGTTGCTTAAGATGCAGGCTTTGCATCCGAGCCTTCATCATCTTTTGCAGCAGCCTTCTTACGTTTCAAGCCTTTCTTTGGAGCGTTGGGATCTTTTGGAGCTCGAGGCGCAAATTCAAATCCGGTAGTCCAATCTGGTTTTAGGATAAGCATTGCACTAAATGGCCTGCGTGTTTTTTGACTCCAAAACTTATCTAACAGGTCGGTTTTACCAGTCTCTAACATCTTGATAAATTGTTCACGCGGAACATCTCGTGATAGAATGCGGCGGGAGCAGCGTACGAGTACCTTCTCTTCAGTGCCTTCCATTTTACGAATAACGTAGCTTTGTGGGGTTTCAAAGATTTCTGCTCCAGCGCCAAATTGAGACGGAGCGGGGCCGATAGGAGCTAGTCCTGTGAAATCAATTTTAATTCCACCGCTTGCGTCACGTTGACCATCGAAAACGAATTCAGCTTTTTTATCTTCAACATTATATTTAAGAATAGCGCTGTAAGGTTTTCCTGTTTTTGCAGAACGGAAACCATCGAGAGGTCCAATCTGGCCCTTAGTGAGTAGATCAATGACTTCGCTTTCTGCCATTTTACGACCACCAATAACTTTATAGATCATCAGCTCGCCGTCTTGAGATTTAAAACCGCGAAGGGTTTCCTTCATTGGCTTACTATCAGTCGGAGAAATAATATCTGTAACACGAGCAGCAGTATCATCTTCTTCAAATGCTTTTACGCGTTCAATGATCCCTTTGGTTTGTTCAACGATTTCTTTTATGAATACAGTGCGTTTGTATTTCGACTGCTCCATTTGTTTTAACTTAAATTCCCATTCTCCTGTCATAGCAGGACTTGTGAGAGCGTCTGCTTTAACAGCTGCTAGGAACTGCAGTAACTGTTCTGCTTTAGCAGTCGGTATAAGTTCTCTTTGAGCACGATCGAGATACTTCTGATTTATGAGACCATCAATTGTATCTGCTCGAGTTGCAGGAGTACCCAGACCACGTTCTTTCATGGCTTCTGCTAATTCTTCATCATCAACTAATTTTCCTGCACCCTCCATAGCCGAAAGAAGCGTAGCTTCCGTGTAGCGTGGTGGTGGTTTAGTGGATTCACTGTGAAGAATAGGATCAACTGTTTTTGCCGAGGCAGCATTTGTTTTTCCGTTTTTGAAATCCTCTGGGCTTAATGCAGGCAGTGATTTTGAATCAGGTGCTTCATCCTCAATTGTTGATTTGCCGTATACGGCTAACCAGCCTGGGAAGGTAAGTACTTTTCCTTCAGTCTTAAACGTATGTCCTTTTACGACGCTGAGGCGAGTGGTAATATCAAATTCTGCCGACGGGTAGAAGACAGCAATAAAACGCCGTGCAATCATATCGAAGATCTTGGCTTCCATATCCTCAAGCTCCTTAGGTTCCACAGCCGTTGGGATAATTGCAAAGTGATCTGAAATTTGCGTGTTATTGAAAATACGCTTATTTGGTTTTACCCAGCCTTCCTGTAATACCTTTTTTGCATGTTCAGTATATTCTCCACCCAATACTTCCAAAGTGGATTTTACGGTTGGAATATAATCTTCAGGTAAAGCACGTGAATCCGTACGGGGATACGTAATGAGTTTATGCCGCTCATAAAGAGCCTGAGCAATTTGTAAGGTACGTCTTGCGGGTAATCCAAATCGGTTATTGGCCTCACGCTGCAATGTCGTTAAATCGTAAAGTCGAGGAGGAGCGTTTGTGCTGCCTTTTTTCTCTTCAGTAACCTCTGCAACTGGGCTTCCTAGGCAAACAGCGTAAACCGATTCAGCAAAAGCCTTTTCCCAAATACGATCGATACGATCGTGCTCATCATTTTCTGCTTTTTTGAAATTTGGTCTTTGATAAAAGCCCTCGTAAGAACCTTTTGCTATATCAAATTGTGCAGTAATTCTCCAGTAGTTGCGGGGCTTAAAGTTTCTAATTTCTAGCTCACGGTTAAATAGGATTGCCAGTGTAGGTGTTTGAACGCGGCCTACGGACGCCACATTTCCGGCTCTTGAACCAAACATTCGTTTCGTTAATGCCCGTGTACCATTAATACCGATAAGCCAATCGCTCTCGCTACGGCAGCGCGCTGCATCTGTTAATCCAGCCATCTGATCTCCGTCTCTTAAATTTTGAAAGGCCTCCTTTATGCCCTCGTTGGTCATGGTCTGCATCCAAGCGCGTTTAACGGGAAGAACAGATTTTGTTATCTGATATATATTAGCGAAAATTAATTCACCCTCACGACCAGCGTCACACGCGTTTACGACCTCTTTAATATCCTTACGAGCGAGTAATTTCTTAACAGCATCAAAGCGGTCTTTAGATGTTTCAATAGGCTTTAGCTCAAACTTTTCAGGGATGATTGGAAGCATCTCTAAACGCCAAAAGCCATACATTTTCTTATCAATGTCCTCAGGCATCAACAGTTCGACCAAATGGCCTACTGCAGAAGTGATAACCATTTCGTCGTTTTCGAAATGATCTCCCTTTTTAGGAACCTTACCGAGTGCGCGTGCTAGGTCAGCAGCGACGGAGGGTTTCTCAGCGATGATGAGTGTCTTCATTGAAAGATGAGCGTTTAGAGCACCTTGCGAAGGCAGTGCAAGCTCTTGTTTTTAGAAGCACTCAGAAAAGGGACCCAATTAACCTCTCTTTTCTAGAGTGAAAAGTGAGGCTTTTGAAAGGGTCTAAAAAAAAATGAATATTTTTTATTCTCTTTTGATCCAAATCAATAAAGGTGAATCGTTTTAATCAAGACTAGGGAGTTTTGATTATCAGAAAATAAACATTAAAAAAGCAGACCTTTTAGGGCCTGCTTTAGTAATATTAAATTTTGTAACCTATTATACTGCAGCTAGTTTTGGAGTTTCTAAAAAGGCTGAATCCAACGCTTTAATAAGTTCTGCGATTGTTTCTTCTGTTTCATCTCCCATATTTGAAATACGGAATGTTTTCCCTTTGAGTTTACCATAACCGCCGTCGATCACTAATTTATGTTTTGATTTTAGGATCTTATTAAAAGCTGCGAGATCTATATTTAAAGTATTTGCAAAGCAGTTAAGGCTTAAGGAACCGTGCCCTTCTTTAGGGAAGAGTTTAAACCCTTTTGCTAGACCCCATTGTTTAACAATGTGATTAAGTTTAGCATGCCTGTGATGACGCGCTGTAATTCCTTCACTAAATATATCTTCAAGCTTAGACTTTAATGCATAGATAAGTGCAATGCTTGGTGTGCTAGGAGTCATTCCATTTTCATGGTTTTTTTGGAATTCTATTAAATCAAAATAGTAACCACGGTTTGGTACTTTAGCAGCACGCTCTAGCGCGCGCTTTGAAACGGACATGAGTGCTAATCCAGGAGGCATTGCTAAAGCTTTCTGAGAGCCTGTAATCATGATATCAATACCTAGTTCATCTTTATTGATTGGAAGAACGCTAAACGAACTTACGGTATCAATAATAGAAATTACGTCCGGGTATTCGCGTATTACTTTCATGAGAGCTGGTAAATCGCTCAAACAACCACAGGATGTTTCGTTGTGAATCAAAGTGATCGCATCATAGTCACCTGATGCGAGTTCCTTTCTTACTGCCTCTGGATCAATCGGCTGACCCCATTCAAATTTAAGCGCTGTTGCTTGTAGTCCACACCGTAGTGAAACGTCATTCCACTTATCGGAGAATGCGCCATTCATACAGTTAAGTACTTTCTTTTGAGAGACGCTGCGAACTGCTCCTTCCATTGCTCCCCAAGCACTACTTGTTGAAAGATATACAGGATCCTTTGTTGCAAAAAGTTCCTGTAACTGGGGTTGCAGGGATTGATAAAGCGCAACGAAATCAGTGCTACGATGACCAATCATTGGCTGAGTCATTGCGTTTGAGGTTTTGGCAGATACGGCGATTGGGCCAGGAATGAAGAGTTTGTAGCTCATATAAAGTAGTTAATTAAGATAAGAAAACAGTTTACCCAAGCCTCTGCGTCAATCTTGATTGAATCTATCTTACTTGCTTATAAGGTATATTTGTAGCCTAAGTGAGTTCTAACAAAGTCTATGCCTGCTACTTGGATAAAAAAGAAGCTTCAAGCCGCCGAACTATACACGGTAGATGTTGTACTTGGCCGCAGGGCAGATACAGGCGCTGTTATTCTTGGGGTCTTTTTAGAGGGGCTCTCCTGGCTGTTTAATGGCGTGGTTCAAATAAGGCTTTGGTTATACCGTAGACGTATCTTACATGATAACCCCTTGGGTTGTTTGGTTGTTGTTGTAGGTAATTTAACGGTAGGAGGAACGGGCAAGACTCCTGTTGTAGAAAAATTTGCTAAGGCCTTAAGAGACCGAGGTAGGAAAGTGGCTATTTTAAGCCGTGGGTATAAAAGTAAGGCCCCATCCCTGTGGAAAAAATGGTGGTACTCCGTTTCCCATACGGAAGAGCCTCCTCCTCGTATTGTAAGCGATGGAGAAAGCGTTTTACTTGATAGTGAACAAGCAGGTGATGAACCTTACATGCTTGCACGTAATTTGCCAGGTGTGGTTGTTTTAGTGGACAAGAATCGAGTAAAAGCGGGAGCTTATGCGGTAAAGAAGTTTGGGTGCGATACCCTTATTTTAGATGACGGGTTTCAGTATCTTCCGCTTAAAGGAAGACTCAATTTACTGCTCGTTGATAAAACAAATCCTTTCGGAAATGGCCGCTTGTTGCCTCGAGGAATTTTGCGCGAACCTATAAAACATTTATCGCGTGCTAATTACGTTTTCTTAACTAAATCCAATGGTCAAAGAGACACCGAACTCGAAGCTCTCATTGCGCTACACAACCCAACAGCTGATATTATAGAATGCTCACATAAGCCAAAATACCTTCAACGCTGTGACTTAATGGGCGAGGATCCTCTAGGTCTGCATACCCTTGAATGGCTGAAGGGTAGGAAGGTTTTTGCATTCAGTGGCATAGCGACACCTGAAAGTTTCGAGAAATTTTTACGTGATTTAGGTGCGCGTGTACTGGGACGTGAACGCTACCTAGATCATTATCGTTATCAAAAAGAAGACGTGGATACTCTTTACCAATTAGCGGTTAATGAAGGTGCTGAATGCTTACTTACTACTGAGAAGGATGCTGTGAGATTACCCCCAACCTTGAATGGTCCACTGCCAATATATTATCTGCGCTTAGAGATAGAAATTATACGTGGGGCTTCTGACTTTGATGAAGCTGTAGGAAGGATTTGTTTCCCTCAAGACAAGCCGTAAAAGCTAGCCCGATTGGTCTCTTTACTGTTGCAGGATAGGCCATCATTAGGGTCTAGTATAAGACTATATGATCATAGATTCACGCTATAACGATCTTGCTGAGGGATTAATCAATTTTTCGACTGAATTAAAAAAAGGAGAACGGGTGCTCATCGATGCTTTTGATGTGCCTGATGCTATTGTTATCGCTCTTATTCGTGCTGCTCGCCGTAAGGGTGCTCATCCTTATGTTAATTTAAATAAAGCGCGTATATCTAGAGAATTAAACCGTGAGGCTGTAGATGATCAAGTTGCTCCCCATGCTCAAATAGAATTAGCACGTATGCAAAAAATGGATGCATATATTGCTCTACGCGGTTCAGATAATATTTTTGAAGCTTCAGATGTTCCTACTGCTAAAGCTAAGTTAGTGAGTAAGCATATGAAACCTGTGCTTGATTATAGAGTTCGTAAAACTAAATGGGTTGTCTTACGTTGGCCTACACCTGCAATGGCGCAGCAGGCGTCTATGAGTACAGAGGCATTTGAAGATTTCTACTTTAAGGTATGTACCTTGGATTACTCTCGAATGATTCCAGGAATGAAAGCACTTTCCGAATTGATGAAAAAAACGGACCGAGTGCACTTAAAGGGACCAGGAACTGATTTAACATTTTCAATTAAGGGTATTGGTGCAGAGCAGTGTGGAGGACTTCGCAATATACCAGATGGCGAAGTGTATTCATGCCCAGTAAAAGATTCTATAGAAGGGGTGCTTCAGTATAACGCGCCTACAGTTTATCAGGGTGTTGCCTTTGATAATATTCGCCTTGTTTTTAAGAAAGGTAAAATTGTTGAAGCGACATCAAATAATTCTAAAAAATTAAATGAAATTTTAGATACCGATGACGGTGCACGATATATTGGCGAATTCGCGATTGGTTTTAACCCCCATATTTTAGAGCCGATGCGTGACATTCTTTTCGACGAGAAGATTGCAGGTTCGTTTCACTTTACTCCCGGACAAGCTTACGAAGAATGTGATAATTCAAATCGTTCCCAAATTCATTGGGATATGGTATGTATCCAAAGGCCAGAGTACGGTGGAGGTGAAATCTGGTTTGATGGTAAGTTGATACGTAAAGATGGGATTTTTACTCCCAAAGCACTGCATAAATTGAATCCGGACTATCTTTTAGGCAAAAAAGGCTAGTGGCACACATTTTACCTTTAAGCTCATTCATTCAAGAACTCCCGAAAACGGAGACCCATTTGCATGTCGAAGGGGCCTTGCCCTACGACCTACTTGTGCAGTGGAAACCCGATACCTACGTTCCAAATCCACTATTTCGTGATAAGAATTATCGCTATAAAGATTTTCCAGATTTTGAAAAAATTCTTTTAGATCACGCTCTTCCTTGGTTTAATTCTGCAGAGCGATACTATGAGGCTGCTAAAGTTATGTTTAAACGGCACCTTGATCTTAATATAAGGTATGTTGAGACAAGCTTCCATTTACCCGTAGTTCATTTCTTAGGTATACCTGGTAAAGAGATAATTGCTGCATTACGTGCAGCCGTACCACAAGGAATGGAAGTTAAAGTGTTCACTGGCATGCCTCGTAATGCACATAATGGACCACTTGCTGAGGTTATCGCCGACCTTGAAAATTGGGATGATTTGTCGGGTATCGATCTGCATGGTTATGAGGGTATGCCAAACGAACCGTGGATTGCTCCGTTTTGGAAGCGTATACAAGACTCGGGTAAAACAACTAAATGTCATGCTGGCGAGTTTGGTGGCCCCGAGCGGGTACGTGAGGCTATTGAGCAGCTTGGAGTAAAACGTATCCAGCACGGTGTGAGGTCAATTGAAGATTTAAGCGTTGTAAAACTCGCTGCTCAATCTGGGGTTACTTTTGACGTCTGTCCTATAAGTAATGTCCGCTTAAACGTTGTTAAATCTATAGCAGTTCACCCACTAAGGTCGCTTTTAAAAGCGGGAGTACGGTGCACGATTAGCACGGATGATCCGCTTTGCTTTGCTAATACTTTAATTGATGAATACTCTGCTCTTTATAACGAAGGTGGTTTCTCTTTTGAGGAATTAGCATCGCTTGCAATCGCGGGTTGGGAAGTTGCAGATGTATCTGTATCAACTAGAAACTCTTCGATTGCTACCATAAGAAAATTACTCGAATCACAGATAAAAACGCATTGAATATAGAAATTTATACAGTCCCAGAAGGCTCTCGAAGGCAGCGAGCCGACAAAGCACTCTCTGCCGCTTTTCCTGCGCATAGCCGAGTCGCATTTCAACGTGCGTTTGCTGCAGGACTCGTTAAGTTAAAAGGTAGCGTGATCGGACAAAAAGAGACTGTTTTATCGGGTGATGAAATTAGTTTTTCATTTCCTGAAGTGATAGCATCCGATCTTACTGCAAAAAAAATACCCCTCGATATTCTTTACGAAGATAAGCATTTGTTAGTCGTTAATAAGCCAGTTGGTATGGTGGTGCATCCAGGAGCTGGAACCAGAGAGGACACGTTAGTGCATGCTTTACTCGCGCATTGTAAGGGTACTTTAAGTGGAGTGGGAGGAGTCGAGCGTCCAGGTATTGTCCATAGGCTAGATCGAGAGACCTCGGGTGCTATGGTGGTTGCTAAAAATGATGAAGCACACCGATCATTAGCCGAACAATTTGCAAACCGTTCTGTAGATAAAGAGTACTTTGCCCTTGTACTAGGAGTTCCCAATTTACTTAGCGGAAGTATACGAAAAAATATTGGACGTGATGTGCATCATCGTCACCGGATGATGGCCTTTGAAGCAGGATCTGCAGGAGGAAGAACTTCGCGCACCGATTGGGTACTAGTAGAGAAATTTGGTAAACTAGCTGCTTTAGTCAGGTGTATTCTATTTACTGGAAGAACGCATCAAATTCGTGTCCATCTTAAATCATCTGGCCATGTACTCTTGGGTGATTTGGTTTACGGATTTAAGCAGCGTGAAAATTTACCTAAAATTCCTCGGGTTATGCTTCACTCTGAGCACTTGAAATTTGTACATCCAAAGACAGGTAAAATTGTGGATATCAAAGCCCCTTTACCTAAGGATTTCCAGAAAGTCATTAAAGCATTACGCTCGAGTTAAGGCTTCAGACGCCAATCCCCAGCGTAAGTTATACATCGAGTGATGGTAACTCTCAAAGTCTCCAAGTTCTGCTAAAGAAATGAGCGTTTCTAAAGCTGCAGGAAAAACGTCTGCTCGACCTTTTGGAAGTCCAAGTGTGTTGAGTCGATCTTTAAGTGCGAGGCCGCTCATTGTGCGATGTAACGCTTTGAGTGCATGCAGAGTAAGGGTAGGCGAACATGTTTCAAGGGTTTGGCCTGTTTGAATTGCTATAATATGGCGAGCCGTAGTTAGAGTGCCTCCTGTGCCAATTGCCAAACCTTTTGGATTAAATTTAAAACCGGATTTTTCTACCGTTTCCTTAATATGGGCTTTAATTTTATCAGCTGCTTTGAAAGCAAGTGTTACATCTGAGACGAAGCGTTCTGTTAGTCGTACGCAACCCAGCGGTAAACTTATTTTCTGCACAATTTTACGCTCGGTAAAATTTAAGCATTCTAGGCTGCCTCCTCCTAGATCAAATACCATAAAGTTATTTTCTGACTTAAGGTGGGGATCGCAGAGCAGGCCACGCCCTATTCCATTAGCTTCCTCTTCTCCCGTAAGTATACGTACAGAATGTCCTGTTTCTTTTAATACTGTTTCACAAAATAAAGGACCGTTAAGAGCATCTCTTACAGCACTCGTCGCCACTAAAATAATAAAATTAGGAGAATAACTCGCTGCTTCATTAAGAAGATCTTTAATAGCTGCTAATCCCCGTATCATTGCATCACTGCTCAATTCGGGATGACTGTGACTAATGCCAGCACTTATGCGCGCTTCTATTGTTTTTGTTTTTAAAACCTGTAAAGACGCATCCTCTGAGTCTCGTTTGGCTACAAGTACTTTAATCGTATTACTCCCGATGTCTATAACTGCGGCTATTGCCATAATGAATCATTACAAGACAAACTCATCCGGTGCAATCAAGAGAACGAATTCTCCTTTAATCGTCATTTTAGAAAGCTTTGCTTGAACCTCTTTTGAAGGACCAACTAAAAATGTTTCGTGTAGTTTAGTGACTTCTTTTGCAACCGTGATCACGCGTGCTTCTCCTAATTCAATTACAATTTCATCAACGGCTGCCGCAATTCGGTGACAGCTTTCGTAGAGTGCAATCGTATAGGGAAAAGATTTGTATTTTTGAAAAAAAGCTACCCTTGCACTTGTTTTTGGCGGTAAAAATCCAACGTATAAAAGACCGTTACTAGGTAATCCGCTTGCACTTAAAACAGTAGCAAACGCTACGGGTCCTGGTATTGGGACCACTGGTATACCTCTTTTTCTGCAGGCTCGTGTTAGTCTGAATCCGGGATCGCTTATCGCTGGTGTACCTGCATCGCTTACCAATGCAACTGATTTACCTGACGTGATAAGGTCTGCAATGCGCTCAGCTGCTTCTAGCTCATTGTGTTCATGATAAGATATAAGCTCAGCTCGTTTACCCAAACGGTTAAGCAATCCGCCCGTAGTACGCGTATCTTCACAGGCGATTAAATCCACTGACTCTAAAATGGCTTTTGCACGTTCCGACAAATCTGCCAAATTGCCAATAGGGGTTGCGACCACGTAGAGGTGGCCTGCAAGGGGTGTCAGAGAAGGATTATCCCTTATCAATGGGTATTACCTGTTCCCATGCCGGGAATTTGACCTTCCCAGTCGGCTGGGCGATTCCATGGAATTGATGACTCCTTAGCTGTCTGCATCGAGCAACCACTCATGAGGGCGCCGATCGAGACAAGGAATGCTGTTAGGATGAGGGTCTTGATCGATTGCATCATTTATAATAAATTACGTTAATTTAAATATTTGGCAAGTCATCAGAATTATCGAAAATTTGCCTACTACAGGTGCTGTAATGTGAAAACTGGGTACAGTATTTTAACCGTTTATCTTCAAGTATTGTAATGATCACAAGAGTGTAACAATGGCATTACGTAGCTCTTTTGTAATTCAAATAAGTTTTCCTTTAATTTATAAAACAGTTTTTGATTCCCATGGAGTGAGTGAATTAAAACTACCAAGTAAGTGAGCGTTTCACTTGAATACTTTTTTAGAAGATTCAAGTAATGTGAAAGGCAATCAATAAGTCAAAATTAGCCATGTATTGAACAAAATCAGCCATTCCTATTTAATAGCACCAATGGTAAACTCTTAGAGTTAAGTACCCCATTAGATCATTTTGATCTTTAAACCCTTAGCTACAACTACCCCTATGAAATCAATGCGATGCTATGTTTTCGTGCGCATATTATGTACACTAGCAGTACTGTTAATTATTGTGTCATCTCTGCATGCTCAAAGCGGCATGGGTTCGATATCAGGTACAGTTAAAAATAAAAGAACCAACCAGTATTTAGCAGGCGTACAGGTTCGCTTAGATGGTGTATTAGTAGATGCAATTACTTCAAGTGAAGGAAAGTTTACTCTATTTTCCGTAAGTCCTGGTGCCCACGATATCGAGGTAAGTTATATTGGTTTAAATTCTGATAAGAAGATTGTTACGGTTTCTTCAGGAGCAGATTCTAATATTAACTTCACTTTAGATAATGACATTTACAAAATGGAAGCAGTAGCGGTTTCTGGTCTTCGCGAAGGTATTGCTCTTGCCGCTCAAACGCAGAGACAGGAAATAGGAATTAAAGGTGTAATTAGTACAGATATGTTTCCTGCACAAAATAGTGGTAATTTAGGTGAATTTCTAAAAAACACGTCTGGTCTATATATTGATTACTCAGGTTCTGATGCTCGTTCTGTACGCTTACGTGGAGTTCCAGCTGCAATGAATTTGGTTACACAAGATGGACTCAATCTAGCAAGTGCTAACAGCGGCGGTAACGGTCGTACATTCGACTTAGACCAAACGATGATACAAAATTTTGAGATGGTCGAAATTAGTAAAGCGCCAACCTCAGATATGGAAGGACAAGCAGTCGGTGGTGCCATTAACCTAATCACAAAAAACCCTCTGACTCGAGATGGTCGTGTTGTTCAGTTCGATTTAATGTTTAATGTAAGTAATTATGCGCTTCCTAGTGCTGGTCTTAATACCAATCCGAGCATTAACAACGATGGCCCATCGAATAAAATTAAACCAGGTGGAACTTTGTTTTACTCGGATAAATTTAGCATATTAGGTGGTAAGGATAATTTCGGTATGGTTATGACATTTAATGATTTTGATAACGTCTTGATAGGCCAACAGCGTACTAATAAGGATTTAACAAATGGAAATCAGGGCTTGGGTGCAGACAATCCAGGCTACGCTATGATTGGCGACTACTATTATCAGCAACAACCTTCAGAGGTACATCGTAAAGGAGCATCGTTAAACTTATATTACAAGATAAGTGATTCAACGACTTTGCATTTAAATAATTCATTTTCTAATAGCTTACTACATAATAGAACAAATTATTTTAAGCTTAATGCAAATACGCGTGATCCTAGTAGTACAATCGTTAATACGATTGCTCCTCAAGCTGCAAATAATACTTCTGTTCTAAATGTAGATTTTAATGATAAGTACGGTTATACATCAATGTTTGATTTAGGGGGTAAAACTATACTAGGAACTACAGATATAATTTACGATGTATACACAACTAAATCTACAAATCATTACATCGATATTCCTTATCCTGTAGGAACCCCGGGCACGTCTGGGGGACAATTTTCTGCTATCCAATTAACCATTCCTAATATCGGCTTTACATTAACTGGTGCTCCCGATGCATCTGCTCCCGCTGTTACTCAAACTGCAGGCAAAAATATGTTTGATCCAACAAACGCTACAGCAATGACATTAAACAGTGTTCAAAGAAGCGGAAAAGATCAGTGGTTTGGTTACAAAGTAGATATCAAAAAACAATTCAATGGTTTTTGGCTTAAAGCGGGTATAATTAATCATGATGAGTGGCGCTGGAACGATAATCCAAGGCACTCTTGGACTTATAATGGACCTACAAATCCAGCACCATTTGCATCTTTTTTAGCCTCTACTCAAACGGGTGGTCCTTCTTTAAAATGGAATTTACCTTTTGTCTTTTTAAATCCTCGAGCAATTACAGATTTTTATTTAGCTAATCCGCAATATTTTACTGAGAATTTATCTGCTGCTATAACGAATCAAGTGAATCGTAATTATGAGCATGAGCGTATCACTGGCGCTTATTTTATGGGTAGCACAACACTGTGGAAGAAGCTTACTATTACTACTGGTATACGTAATGAATGGACACAAGATGATGGAGCTGGAAAGTTTGATAATAAACAAGCATATGCTCAGGCTATAGCTTCTGGAGCATCTACTATAAATGCTTTACTTGCTGAATATGGTAGCAGATTTAAGAATACAAATAAGTACTCAACTACTATGGGTAACTTACAGTTGAAGTACCAAATCACACCAGAATTGGTATTAAGAGGCAGCTGGCATATGGGGATAGGGCGACCTGATTTGCCTTCTTTACTTCCTCAAGAAACTGTAAATGAGGTTACTCTTCCTTACTCCATCTCCGTTAATAATATCGGGCTAAAACCTCAGTTTGCCTATAATTACGATGTAGATTTGGATTATTACGCTAAGAATTCTTTGACGTTAAGTGCAGATATATTTCAGAAAAATATACGCAATTATATCACTTCAACTTCTTTCACGATACCCTCGGGCGCTAATAACGGATTTAATGGACAGTATGCTGGATATATAGAAAGCACCTCCTACAATTTGGGAGAGGCTGTTTTTAAAGGCGTAGAGCTAAACGCATCGCAGCCATTTACAGGTTTAATGGCTATTGCACGTGATATTAAATGGCTTGGTAATTTTGGCTGGTTCGCAAATTGGACAAGTATGCGCACTGAGCAAATAGGACTCTTTCCTAATGGTAGCGGGCCGTCTGTATATCCTAATAAGCCACAAGCAAATAACAGGTTTCAAGATTGGGTACCTCAAACGTTCAACTTAGGCGTATCTTATACGTGGAGTAGCGGTGCTATGGCTTATATAAAATATAACCAACGATCTAAAGCGTATCAATACTCACAAGCTAACCTAGATGTAATGCAAAAGGCTTGGCAGACCGTGGATCTTTCAATTCGTTACCCGCTTAATAAACATTATTCTCTGATATTTAATGTAAATAATGTGTTCGATGACCGTACTGTCTTCTATGTACAAAATGGGCTCAACATAAGATCTGATATCTTTGCTACGCAGCTTAATCTAGGCATTAGAGGTAGTTTCTAACCGAACTCTAACCCTAGTTGATTTAGGTACAGCTAGCTTCCTTTTATAAAGACTAGCTCTACACTGTAACTTGATTTATGATACCTGTTGTATCGTATACGTTGAGTTATACCACGGAGTAACATCTTGTTTAGAAATTACTTTGTTGTGTGCTAAGCGTTCTAAAATCTTAAAACATACCTCTGTATCAGCATGAATAACTTCTGCTAGGGATTCTGCGGTAAGAGGTTTACCTGAGTGAGCTTTAAGGGTAGCTATTAATTGAGGTTTAACAGCTAGAATTCCTGTTGCCGCTTTCTTACCGGCTTCCACTCCTGGTTGGTGGTACGCATTTACTCCAATCAGTGATGCGTATAATCCAACAACTCTTTCGTAAAGAGCGATGAGCGCTCCCACTGAATAAGGGGAGACTTCATTTAAAGTTACTGTAATTGAAGAGCGATTTTTTTCACTTAAAGCCTGGCGTGTTCCAAGCATAAAACCTTGTAAGAAGTCGCCCGCATTAACCCCTGGTTCAACCTCGATTGAATTACCTTCCCTGTCTTTTAAAACTTCAATGAAGGTCATAAAGAAGTTGTTTACTCCTTCTCTGAGTTGTTGAACGTAGGCGTGTTGGTCTGTTGAGCCTTTATTTCCGTAGACGGATATACCCTGATTAACTACGTTTCCTTTTAAATCGAGTTCTTTACCTAATGACTCCATGACGAGTTGTTGCAGGTAACGTGAAAATAAAAGAAGACGGTCTTTATACGGTAAAACTACCATATCCTTTGAGCCTTTGCCATCTGTAGCAAAATGCCACATAAGTGCCATAAGTGCTGCAGGGTTTTCTTGGGTTACTGATTTACGTGTTTCAGCATCCATAGCTGCAGCACCCGATAACATACCGTTAATATCTATACCCTGTAAGGCCGCTGGAATGAGTCCTACTGCTGAAAATTCTGAGGTTCTACCACCGACCCAATCCCACATAGGAAAGCGTGCGAGCCAGCCTTCTTTAGTGGCGAGTTGATCAAGTTTCGATCCTGCACCCGTAATTGCAACTAGGTGTGCGCTTGGGTTAAGGCCTGCCGCTTTAAATGCATGTGTTGCTTCGAGTTGGCCGTTACGCGTTTCAGGGGTTGAGCCTGATTTAGAGATAACAAGAACGAGTGTATGCGCTAACTTGGGGGCTAGGCGTGTTAGCACAGTATCAAATCCATCAGGATCTGTGTTATCGAAGAAATGCATATGCATCTTGTCCGTACTTGTATGGCCAAGGGCCTGTGCAACAAATTGAGGCCCTAACGCAGATCCACCGATACCGATAACAAGGACTTCAGTGAATTTACCTTTTGGTCCAGAAATAGAACCGGAGTGTACATGAGATGCAAAATCTAAAATAGCAGTCAGTGTCTTCGTGATTTCACTTTCAAGGCTTGGCGTAGCGGCAAGATGAGGGGTTCTGAGCCAATAATGACCCACCATCCGAGATTCATCTGGATTGGCAATAGCACCTTTTTCCAAATCAGCCATGGCCTTAAATGCGTTTTGCATTGATGGCTCCATAGATGCAATGAACGTATCTGGAAAGGGTATACGGCTAATGTCTAAGGAAACCCCTAGCTTAGTATTCGAGTAGTAGTTTGCCTTAAATCGTGTCCAAGTGCTCATAAATAAAAATATAAAATTAGAGATCTTTATCTGTAACAGCACCGAGTGATGCACTTGTTACAAGTTTTGCATACTTAGCCAGTACGCCACGAGTAACCGAGCTTTTCTTAGGCTTCCAAGCTTTAACTCGTTTTGCAATTTCAGCTGCAGGTAAATCAAGAGTGATCTTGTTCTTGATCGCATCTATCGTGATTGGATCTCCATTTTTAACGACTCCAATTAAGCCTCCGCTTACGGCTTCTGGAGTGATATGGCCGACAACAAAACCGTGACTACCTCCTGAAAAACGTCCGTCAGTAATTAGAGCTACCTCTTTGCCTAGACCTTTACCCATTACTGCACTGGTAGGAGAAAGCATTTCTCGCATACCGGGACCACCCCTAGGGCCTTCATTGCGTATTACTATTACATGACCTTTTTTAACGCGGTCATCTAAAATAGCTTTTAACGCTGTTTCTTCGGATTCAAAGACAATGGCTTTACCCGAAAATGTAAGTCCCTCTTTACCTGATATTTTTGCTACTGCTCCTTCTTTAGCTAAATTACCGTAAAGTATCCTTAAGTGACTGTCTTTTTTAACAGGATTACTGAAGGGCCGTATAACGTCTTGATCACTCGAATACGGTTTTATATGTTTTAGATTTTCTGCTATCGTTTTGCCAGTTACTGTCATACATTCGCCATGCAATAAACCTTCTTCTAAAAGCATCTTCATGAGCGGTTGAATTCCACCAATACGACATAAGTGTGATACGCCATATTTTCCTGATGGTTTCAAATCTCCTAGCACAGGTACTCTGCGACCTATGCGCTCAAAGTCATTGAGCTCGAGTTTAACGCCTATGGAATGGGCCATAGCTAATAAATGAAGTACTGCGTTTGTTGAACCACCTAATGCAATTGATACCGTAATTGCATTCTCAAATGCCTTACGGGTCATAATATCTTTTGGTGTAATTCCCGCTTTGAGCAGTGCAAGCGCAGCTGCGCCAGCTTTTCTGCAGTCTTCTCGTTTTTCTTCGCTGATCGCAATTTGACCCGAGCTATGGGGTAGGGACATGCCTAGCGCCTCAATAGCTGATGCCATAGTGTTTGCTGTATACATGCCTCCACAGGATCCAGGTCCAGGAATAGAGCATGTTTCTACAGTCTTTAATCCTTTATCGTCTAAATTTCCGTTTGCATGTTTTCCCACTGCCTCAAAAACGGATACGATATCACATTCGTGCCCTGTATTAGGATGAATGCCGGGTAAAATGGTACCGCCATAAACAAAAACACCTGGGCGGTTGAGTCTGGCTAATGCCATAACGCAGGCAGGCATGTTTTTATCGCATCCCCCGATAGCTACAATGGCATCAAACCCTTCTGCTCCTGCTACGGTTTCGATGGAATCTGCAATAACCTCCCGAGAAACTAGGGAATAGCGCATGCCAGGGGTTCCCATGCTTATGCCGTCTGATACTGTAATTGTACCAAAAATAATTGATTTGCCTCCTGCTGCATCAGTCCCTGCGCCTGCTTGACGAGCCAGTTCATCAATATGCATATTACAGGGCGTTACCATGCTCCACGTAGATGCAATGCCTACAATTGGCTTTTTGAAGTCATTGTCCTTAAAGCCTACTGCTCTTAACATAGAGCGATTTGGGGCCCTATCGGGTCCGTCTACCACAATTGAAGAGAAGGTGCGCATCGAATCCTGGGTGTCTTTCATGGTTAAAAAGACTATTATGACCAAAACTTAGTGGTGGTGTCCAAGATTTTCTTGGTTGCTTCGTAGCTTGTACGTTAGAACCTAGTGTAGCCTCTAATAACGATCATACAATCCATGGCTTTTAATTTAAATCGAGTTCTCAAGGCATTGCTGCTCTCCACGAGTCAGCCCCTTTCTATCAAAGATATTCAAGATACCTTTACGCGTTTTCATGAGCGCTTGGCTAAGGCTACTCCTCAATCAGGAGTGCAGGCTGGTTCACAAGACACGCAACCAAGTGCTGAACCTAGTGCCTTAACTGAGGAAACCACTGAAGTGCCAATCGGTGGAGATCCCCTTGATGATCCTGAGTTGTATTTGGAGGTTCCTTCATTGGTGACAGGTACCCAGATTCGAGAAGCTATGGACGCGATTAGCACCGAGCTTAAAGATAAAGATGATGGACTTTTGCTTATTGAGGGTTCTTCGGGTTACCGTTTGGTTACGCATCCACGTTTTGGGCGATGGATTAGAGCCCTTCGGCAAGAGCCACCTCCCGTTAAATTAAGCCCCTCTTCAATTGAAACCTTAGCGGTTGTAGCATATCGTCAGCCCGTTACTCGCCAAGAAATAGAAATGATTCGAGGTGTTTCTGCTGAAGCAGGTATAAATAAATTAATGGAGCGTGAATTAATTACGATTACAGGAAGAGCCGACCAGCCCGGTCGTCCTATTCAATATGGTACTACAGACACTTTCTTAGAATATATTGGAGTGAAATCCATCGATGAGCTCCCCGCTTCAGACGTGCTTAGCTCACGGCAAATCGATCAGTGGTTAGTTAATACAGCCCAAACACAGAAGCCGGGAGATAAGGATATGGGTTTGTCTGAAGAGCAATTAGCATTGGATTCTGTACCACAAACTAAACCGCAGTAATACTTTTCTTTATGGATTTAGATTCACTCAGAAAGCAGATAGATGCACACGATATACAGCTTGTTGATGTTATTAACAAGAGGCTCGCTTTGGCTGCAGAAATTGGGCGGATTAAGCGAGACTCAGGTGGCGCTATTTATGTGCCTGAGCGTGAAGACGCTGTTTTTAGAAAGGTTACTTCGCAGAACAAAGGGCCGATAAAAGATGATGCTTTACGTGCCATCTATAGAGAAATTATGTCTGCTGCTATTGCTTTGGAGAAAGCACTTTTAGTCGCATATCTTGGACCTGAAGCAAGTAACACACATGCCGCAGCGATTAAGAAATTTGGGGCAAGCGTTGACTACCATGCGATGGCTACGATCGGGGATATATTTACAGCCGTTGAAAAAGGTGAGGCAGATGTAGCTGTTATACCGATAGAAAATTCTACAGAAGGAAGTGTGAGAGAAGCGCTGGATAGTTTTGTAGAAAGTGATTTAAAAATTGTAGGGCAATTGTACATGGAAATTTCCCATGCGCTTATTAGTCAATCACCGCTTGATAAAATTAAACGCGTATACTCTAAGGATCAGGCTCTAGCTCAGTGTCGTCACTGGCTCCAAAGACATTTGCCTCATGCCCAAATTATTGATGCACCAAGTACTTCACGTGCAGTACAAATTGCTAAAGATGACCCTGAGGCAGCAGCTGTTGCAGGTGAATTAGCAGCCGCGTTTTATGGTGTGCCTGTAGTTACCAGAAACATTCAAGATAAGGCCGATAATACAACACGCTTTTTTGTCTTAGCCCGTAAACCATCCGGACCAGTCGGTGCGGGTAATGATATGACCAGTTACTTAGTATCATTAGGAGAGGAGTCTGCATCTCATTCAGGAGCCCTGCTTAAGATGCTAATGCCTTTAGCTGAACGGGGTATAAATCTTTCTAAAATTGAATCTAGACCGAGCAAAAAAAGGCCATGGGAGTATAATTTCTTCTTGGACGTCAGTGGTCATTTTGATGATCCTGCGATGAAGGAAGCACTCACAGATTTGAGAAAATTTTGTCCTATCGTTAAATGGCTAGGGAGTTACCCCGTCGTTAATTGATAGTTTTTTCAAAATGAGTGCGTGGCTTGCACTCTTAATCGTATGCACTCGATTATCGACTCTCATGTTCATCTTTATCCGACACAGATAAATAAAGATCCTGTTACGTGGGGGGTTAAGAATCTTGAGCCCCTATGGGTACTCTTATGCACGAGAAAGCGTAAAGATGGGTCACCTGTACAACTTTTCCCAAATCCTAAGGAGCTGCTCCTTGCAATGGATGATGCTGGAATTGAACATAGTATCCTTATGGGTTGGTACTGGGAGACAGCTCGAGCATGTGAAATACAAAACACGTTTTATAAGAAATGTATCAAAAAGTATTCTGATAGGTTCAGCGCTTTTGGAGCGGTGCATCTAAAAAGTAAACAACTCAAAGCGTCTATTATTCAATTAAAAGAGGATGGCTTCATTGGGTTAGGGGAGTTGTCTCCTCACGCTCAGGGGGTAAACATAAAAAATAAAGGATTTACTGAGCTGCTCAATACTGCAGCAGAATTGCGTATGCCTGTGAATTTTCATGTTAGTGATCCGGATAGTAATCGCTATCCAGGGTATGTAGAAACACCGCTCGAAGATTTTGTTTTTCTTATAAAACGCTTTCCTGAAACGACCTTTATTTTAGCTCATGCAGGTGGACTTTTACCTGCAAAACATCCTGAGATCAGATCCTATAAAAATGTCTACTATGATACTGCTGCATTACCCCTTTTATATGATTCTTCTCTTTGGCCTCTTTATTTAAAAAGTATAGATTCTGAACGCATTTTATTTGGTTCTGATTATCCTTTAAGGCTGTATCCCATGAAGACTAAACAGGTAGGTGTTTCTCTGTTTGTTCAAGCAATGGCTAAGTCCAGTTTTGGTAAAATAAGACAAAAAAAGTTTTTTTCAAGTAATGCTAAAGCGCTATTAAAGCTTTAATCTTAAAGTCGTTAGCGTAAGATTTCGGGGTTGCCATTAGGGTCTTAATCGAGCGATGTATGACTTAAGATTTTTCGCTGTTTTTCAAATGTTTTTTATAGCACGTTCGTATCTCAGGTTAAGTTTTTGTGGGGCATGCATTGCTTTGAGCATCGCTATGCTAAGCCAGTTGTCGGCGCAGGAGCTTTCTGTAAACGGTACTTTGCCTGAGGATTCTATACCTCAGCTTAAAGTGTTAATTGAACAGGCGCTTCATCAGTCACCTGATATGATTTTAAGGGAGTTAGATGTATCTGTTTCTGATGCCCAGCGTTTATATAGTGGTATAGCCCCTTTATTGCCTAATGTATCTGCAGGAGGAAATTATGGTGTTACTCGGTCTGGCGTGAGTATAACTTCTTTCGTCGGAGGTTCAGCAATTGGTACATCGTACGGGATATCAATTAATCAACCTCTTTTCCATTGGGGAGCACTTAGGAATCAACTCCAATTTCAAAGTATTTCTGCTCTTATTTCACGTAAGCAATACACACTCGGTTACTTAGGCTTTATTGGTATGGTTCGCAGTCAGTACTTGGGTTTAATTGATGAAAAATTAAGACTTAGAAATATACTCTTTGAATTAGAAATAAGGCAAAAAGCACTCTCCCTAGCACAACATAAATTACAAAATGGGATTATATCTGCTAATGAAATTGCAGGTCCTGAAATAGAGTACGAAACAGCAAGTTTGAACGCAGATAGGGAACGCTTAGCGTATGATTTTGCTCGGCATGCTTTGGCTCGCCAGACGGGAGTTGCAGATATCACAGATGATTCAATACCAGACGAAATTCCACTTCCCCATTACTCAGAGCCGGTTTCAAAAAAAATTCTTTCCGACTTACTTAATGAAAAAGCGTCAGCTACACTTGATATGCAAATTGCATCCCTGAATGTTGAACAGGCTAAACTTATATATAAGATTAATCGAGTTCAACAGCTGCCCATGGTTGGGCTCCAAGCAGGCCTCAATCAAAATAACATAATTAACGTACAAAATAATACGATTAGTCAGTCTTTCGTACTTCAAGAGCAGTACGCAGTAACCGTTGGGTGGAATATTTTTGATGGCTTTGCTAGCCATGGAAGAAAGCGTGAAGCCTTTCTTAAGGAGCGGCAGAGCGAAATTGCACTGAGCAAGAAAACCGACGAAATACTAAGCCAGGCACAGATGAAAGAGCGAGGAGTCAGTTTTTCTTGGAGAGCATTATCCATAAGCGAGAAACGCTATGCTATAGCTAAAGGTGCTTACAACCAAATGAGTAACGAACTTAAAATCGGTAATATTTCAGAGGACTCCGCAGGTGTACAAAAAGCATCTTTTTTTGCTAATCAAATAGCTACATACAGTACACGTGGTGATTTTTACAATACGTGGTGTGATTATCTTTCTTTTGTGTACGCAGATCCTACATTAAAATTAATCCCTGCAAGCTATGCCCGCATCAAACCCTAATTCTCGTATTGGAATAAAAGTTATAATTGCAGCACTTGTGTTAGGTGCAGTTGCCTTCTTTATTACACGAAATAGTGGTCCTAAGGCCTTCGTCGAAACCGTTATTTCAGCTGACGCAGTAGACGCTCGTCCAGGAAGTCTTACGGTAATTCCAGAGTATAGCATGGAATTAAAGAGCGCAGAGGGTGGACGTTTATCTACGTTAGATTTTAAATTAAAACCAGGCGCCGAGGTAAAAGCAGGCGAAGTCTTAGCGCGTTTAGATCCGCAAGATTTACTTCTAGAGATCGAAAAAGATACAAATGATTATCAGGCAGCAAAAGATCGATTAGAAAAAGATCATACAGGAGAATTAGAGCTACAAAGTGCCTTTGCTGTTTTAGAAAACTATAGACGCCTTAATAAAATAGGTTCATACCCTGCGGCAGATTTGGCCGCTCAAGAAAGAAGTTATGCTAGTTTACAGCAGAAGGTTGAGCTTAAACGTATAGAAAGTAATCACGAAATAGACAATGATGAGAGTGCTTTAAAACTTGCGAAGCATCGTTTGGAAAAAATGACAATAGCTGCTACTTTTGATGCTGTTGTCGCTACCGTTTATAAGCATCCGGGAGATCTTATTGCTCCCGCAGAGGCTGTTGCTTCGCTTATTACTAAAAACAAAATTGTTGAAGGTAAAATTAGTGAACAAGATTTTGCTAAGGTTAAAGTGGGGGACGAAGCTACGGTTACTTTTATTCCTTACGGCTCGTTTGAATTTACAGGAAAAGTTGTTCAGATTCTACCTACTGCAGATCCAGAAACACAACGGCATGTTGTTTATATGGATGTAACTACAGACGCTTCTCAACCTCTAGTGCCTGGAATCAACGGAGAGATGAGCATCATAGTAGATAAACATAATGCGAAGGCAGTCATACCTCGGCGTGCACTTTTCAGTCACAATGGTGACTCCGTTTGGGTTGTTAAAAATGGCGTTGTTGAAGAACGCCACGTTAAGCGTGGCTTCGTCTGGGCGTCCGGAGTTGAGATTACTGAGGGCTTGGAACCTGGGGAACTAGTGATTGTAGATGAGTTGGAAAAATTTCATGATACAGATAAGGTTTCTATCAAGCTTATGCCCTCAGACGCCCTTAAAGAGCGTAAGTAATTTATAACTAATTGGATTTAATCCATGTCGCCTAATTTTCGTATAGCCCTTCGTTTTTTGACTGCCAAGAAACGCTCTATGGTCATGAGTCTTTCATGTATCATACTTGGCATCGGGCTTTTTGTAATTACTCAATCTGCTACGCGAGGGTTTGAGCAATTTTTCGTTAAAACGATTTTAGGTTCAGATGGTGCAGCTCGTGTAGAAGATAAACGCCAAGCAACGATTCAAAGTATCAGTGCTGGCGGTTATGGGTCTCCATTTGAGATCCAGATCCAAGACCGTAAATATATAGAAGGAATCGACTACCCGGAGCAACTTAAACGATCCGTAATGACATTTCCAAACGTAACTGCCGTATCTGAAATTTTACATGGATCTAATGTAATTATTCGCAGTTCTTTCAAAGATGATACGGTACAAATATTTGGTATAAATATAGACGATCATTTAAAGGTATCTGATTTAGGATCTCAAATTGTCCAAGGCTCAATGGATCAATTTAGAACCGCGCCTGATGGTGCTCTTTTAGGACGCGTGATGGCCGACCGTTTACACTTAGATGTTGGCGATGCATTTCAATTGGACGTCTCAGGTCAGAAGCGAAGTTTTCGCCTCAGTGCTATTTATGAAACTGGGATAGAGGATATTGATAAAGTCAGACTTTTTCTTAAAATGGAGCAAGCGCGCTCACTACTTAAAAAACCTACGGGAGCCTCTTATTTACAACTAAGTCTTAATGACGTAAGCCGTGCGCAAGCAGATTCACTTTGGATGGAGGGTGTCTTAGATCACCGAGTCAGAGGATGGCAAGACAGGCAAAAAGAATGGCTTGGTGTATTCAGAGCTTTAGCAATTTCTTCAGCAATAACTGTAACTGTATTCACACTGATTGCTGCTTTAGCTATGTTTAATACACTCGCTATGATTGTATTAGAAAAAACAAAGGACATAGCGATTTTGCGCTCTATGGGTTATACACGTGAAGATATTACCCAGATTTTTCTGTGGCAAGCTGCGATTGTTTTAGCGCTTGGTTCGATTGGGGGTTGCATCTTGGGTGCTCTAGGTACCTATGCAGTATCTAAGGTACCACTACAGATAAGTACTCTTTTTAAAACAAATACATTTATCGTATCTTGGTCTATTAGTTATTATGTCGAGGCGGTTTTTATTTCAGTTATTATGGTTATGGTAGCTAGCTTGATTCCTTCACGCAGAGCTGCTCGATTAGAGCCTGGTGATATTATTAGGGGGACTGCGCAGTGAGTCTTAATGATAAAATGAAAGGTGAGGTAGTCCTGAGCTGCAAAGGTCTTCACCGCTACCTAGGCCAAGACGAAGGTCAGGTGCATGTTCTTAAGGGAGTATCGTTCGAAGCGCGTAAAGGCCATGTCTATGCTATTGTAGGACCATCGGGGTGTGGTAAATCGACCCTCCTTTATCTTTTAGGCTTACTTGATAAGCCAAATGAGGGTGAAATTTATATAAATGGTAAGCTGATGTCCAACGACGAAGACGGAGCTAGAACGATAGCACGGGGTGAACATATTGGCTTTGTTTTTCAGTTTCACTTTTTGATGCTTGAGTTTACAGCACTTGAAAATGTCATGATGCCAATGCGTAAATTAGGTAAATTAACGCAAAGTCAAATGGAGTTTAGGGCTATGCAACTTCTTGATTCTGTTGGACTTAAGGAAAAAACGCATCGTTTAGGAACCCAGCTTTCAGGGGGTGAGCAACAAAGAGTAGCTGTTGCTAGGGCACTAGCTAATCAACCTTCAATTATTTTAGCAGATGAGCCTACAGGTAATCTTGATGTAACTAACTCTGGAATTGTTTTTGATCTTCTTACTCGATTAGCAAAAGAAAATGGGCAGGCTGTCGTGCTTGTAACCCACAACCCTGACATAGCCGCTCGATGTGACGTCAGACTGCCTATGAGGGACGGTAAATTTTTGGATTAGGTTAAGTTAGTGTCTAATTCCAAAGACTTTATAGAAATGTGTAGGTATTAGATTATGCTATTATCAGTGTTGTTAATTCTAATTCTTAATACGTTTCCATATCTTAACTAAATTTTGGTTTACAATACCGACTATCATCCATTGTTTTGAAACTAATTATTTTCATTTTCCGTGAA
>Ga0209188_1000066_pt1 | contig 123974 bp, 99 predicted proteins | sample C_130625_EF_Meta_FD_187307 | JGI IMG/M metagenome (GOLD analysis project Ga0209188, IMG submission 187307) | Freshwater microbial communities from Lake Croche, Canada to study carbon cycling - C_130625_EF_MetaG (SPAdes) (version 2) | ecosystem: Environmental > Aquatic > Freshwater > Lake... | reverse complement strand
TTATTTTATGCAGATTTAAAAGGATTTGCGTATATATTGCATAATGAACTAATCGCTATAAAATCCGTAATATGAAAATCGGTGTTCCTAAAGAAATTAAAATTGGCGAAACAAGAGTATCTATGACGCCTAGCGTCTGTAGACGATGTGTTTCACTAGGTGCAAAAGTATTTGTTGAAAAATCTGCAGGTTTAAACTCCGGTTTTATTGATCAAGAATATAAGTCTAGTGGTGCAACTCTAGTGGCAAATGCAAAAGACGTATGGAAGTCATCCGACCTAATTCTTAAAGTGAAAGAACCACTTAAAGTAGAATATGATTTGATGCGTGAGCACCAAACTATTTTTACATACTTACACTTAGCTGCAGGTCCTGAATTAGTAAAGGTACTACTCAAGAAGAAGATTCTAGGAATTGCTTATGAAACTGTAGAAGGACTTGGTGGATCTTATCCTATCTTAAAACCAATGTCACAAATAGCAGGACGTTTATCAATTCAAGTGGGTGCTTACTTCTTGCAGTCACAGCATGGCGGTTCTGGTGTTCTTCTAGGCGGTATTCCTGGTACACTTGCCGGACATGTTGTAATCATAGGCGTTGGAAACTCTGGAGCTAATGCTGTTCAAATGGCGGTTGGTATGGGAGCTCGCGTTACCGTGCTTGATACGGATGCCCGCAGACTAGAAGTAATTGACTCTGAATATAGAGGCCGTGTTGTCACGTTAATGTCCAATCCAGCTAACCTTGAGCATGCTATAGCAGATGCTGACTTACTTATTGGTGCCGTACTCATACCTGGTGCTAAAGCTCCTATTGTTGTGAAATCATCAATGGTTAAAAAAATGCGCGCGGGTAGTGTGATTGTGGATATAGCAATTGATCAAGGTGGTTGTATAGAAACGATTCGTCCTACTTCGCATAAGAAACCTGTTTATGGGGTTCATGGTGTAATTCATTATGCTGTTCCAAATATGCCTGCATTAGTAGGAAGGACTTCAACTCAGGGATTAACTCAAGCTACAGAGCCCTATGTTGCTTTATTTGCAGAAAAAGGTATCGAAGGCGCCTTAAGCGTAAATAAAGGACTAGAGCAAGGTGTGAATACTCGTGATGGTATAATTACATGCAAAGCAGTTGCAGATGCACTGCGTTAGTCTTGATCGCTAGCGTCATTTAAAGCCCCACTTTCAGACAATCTTTACGACTTAACCCGTCGTAATCGTGATATTATACTAAAAGTATAATATCTTAATTATTTAGTATAAAAGTTAGTATTTAATCTATTCGATTATTCTAACGCGAATATTTTTAAAATAATAAGTACTTGTTGGATCATGAGCTTGAAGCGCTATAGCTCCTCCTTGTGGGTCGATTACTCGTTTTTCGCGACCTTTCCCTCGCTTAGGGGGAGACTCTTCAGTGTAATCAATGACTTGTTTATCATTAACCCAAATTACTATATGTTGGCCCACTACGCGGAAACGGATCTTGAACCACTGGGTTTCATCAACAGGAGACTTTAAGAGATCAACAACAGCATATAAGCTACCAGTTTTTCGTTGATCACGGTCTTGGTTATTAAGTTGAACCTCGTAGCCTTTGCCTAGATGTAAATGAGGACCTTCTCCTGAATCGATAGCTGTATCGAAGAAAATTCCTGAATTTGCAATTCCGTTGCAACGAACGGTCGCTTCAAGTTCAAAGTTTTTAAAATTAACAGTCCCAGACTTTTGATTTCCTACATAAAATAAATGGGAGCTAATAATATTGGTAGCATGTGCTTTAAGCATACCGTTCTCCACACTAAAAGAATCTGGGTTAGTATTAGCTTTCCAACCCGTAAGATCTTTTCCGTTGAAGAGCTCCTGCCACTCTTGAGCGTGGGTAGAAGTATTCACATAGAGTGTGATGAGAGCGATTAGAACAAACTTTGATTTCATGGGGTAATAATAGAACATAAATATCCGTTCTGTACGTCAAATTATTTGCATTAGCAGTTTAGCTTAGGTACTACTTTAAATACACATTAACAGTATTTGTTAAAAATTATATTTAAACTATGTCTAAATTATCCCATCCTGATCTCACGCAATTTCCACCACGTAGCCCTAGGGTTCGTCTAGGTGGTTATGCTCAACTACCACGTATTCTTGACAAAGCGCGTGCTACGTTAGCAGGTAAAGCTGGTGAATATCATTATAACTGTCCTATGGATGTATACTTTTTTGATTTCGTTAAAATCGACCATAAATTGTTTTTAGCGAAGGTTAAAAAAGGTGCTACTGACACCCAAATGATTGAATGGGTAGAATCCAAGACAAAGCGCACACCTGCAGAGATTGCTGCTTGGACCGCTTGGATTGAAACACGTTCTCCTGGTGGCGCTGATGGCCACGCTTGGTTTGCAGATTCGCTTAAAAAGATTGCTCCAGATCGCTCTGATATAAGTACAATTTTTGATCTCTTAGATCTTGATGATTATGTGACATTTGGCGGTAAAGCCTAGTATTAGTTAAAGGCTAACTAATCAAAGCTTCCTATATGAACTAGGGAGCTTTTTTTATAGATACTTTAATTGAAGCTTTATATTTTGAAGTCTGAATCTGAATGAGTATTTTATACTGGGTGTACTTTAACTAATCAGTAAAAAATGCCTTTAAGAAGAAGTATGTGACGAGTTAGTTACGGCAGAGTAACGTTACTGTATACAGGTCGTTTGTTTATTGAAAGCAGCTGCTGTAACGCTTTCTCTATTTCAGTTAGGTAGTGTGTATAGGTAGTGTAACAGGTGTTGGTACGTATAGACCGCCGAAGGGGTTCGGCGGTCTTTTTTTTAGGACGTACTTAGCGTTTATCTTAATCTCTTTTTTAAGTAGTCTAGATTAGATCGTGCTGCGTTACATTTCTATGTCTAACCTGATTACCCGTAATCAAGTGCGCTCAATCTTTATCGCTTACTTTGATTATCTTCTAAAGTGTGAAATAGCGTCTGGCTTGTTGTAGGTAACTGAGTGTTATTCCAGCCGCCACCAAGTCCTTCTATAAGTTTAATACTCGCATTTAATCTATTTTGTAAAATAGCGAGTGAAGACTCACGATCATTGAGTTCAGTTACTTCAGCTAAAACAACGGTCGTGTAATCAACAGTTCCAGCAGCATATTCATTTTGTGCAATACGTGCAGCTTCTGCGGCCTCTTTTACTGCTTCACCTTGTATTGAAGATTCTAGCTCGAGAATACTTAAATTTGAAAGTTGATCGTCTACTTGCTGAATCGCACTAAGTACCGTTTGTCTGTACGATGCTACGCTAGCATTATAACCAGCGCTTGTCGCTAACACTAGGTCGTGCCTCTCTCCATAGTCTAAAATAGTATCAGTTGCATTTACACCCAATGACCAGAGCTTAAAAGGTGATGAAATTAGATTGCTAATAGGAGTTCCCTGGTAGCCGGTTGATCCTGTAAGCGTAATAGAAGGGAAGTAGGCTGCTGTCTGAATTCCAATCTTAGCATTTTGTTCTGCCATATATCGTTCTGCTGCTGCTACGTCGGGGCGTCTTTCAAGTAAGCTTGCAGGTACTGCATAAGGAATTGTCGGGAGCGACAAATCGAGTGATGGTTTTACCTCTATAGATAGTTCTTCAGGACTTTTACCAATAAGTACTGCAATCGCATGTTCTATTTGGGTACGTTGTACGCCTACATCTATTGACTGTGCACGTGCAGCATCGCGTTGTGCTTGGGAGGAAATAACGTCTCTACGTGCAGCGACACCTACTGTATATTTATTCTGAGAGATAAGTAGTGTTTTATTGTAGGCTTCTACAGCTTTATCAATGAGACGCTTTTTTTCATCTAAAATGCGTAGTTGGATATAATCTTGAGCTAGGGTCGCTTCGATAGATAGTTTTGCATTAGCGTAATTAGCTGCTGAAACCTGAGAAGCAGCTGTATCGCTTTCTGTTAGACGTCTAATTTTACCCCAAAAATCTGGTGACCAAGAGGCGGTAAGTAGTCCGGTAGAGCTAGATGAAATGTTACCCTGGGATGATTTAGTAATCGGTGATTTTGTGTGATTTGAGGAAGCGCTAAATCCACCGAAGGGAAGGAATGTTGTAAAATCCGACCGTGCTATTTGTCTCGATTGCTCATAATTGTATGCAAGAGCTTGAAGGCTTTGATTTTGCTTAGCTACGCTAAGCTCAAGGTCATTGAGTATTGGATCATGGTATACTTCCCACCATGAACCTCGTGGAGCGTCATCTGATGGAGTAGCTTGTTTCCAGCCGGATGCTTGTTTAAATTCAGTAGGTAGAGAGACATCTGGTTTTTTGTAGTCTGGACCTACTGCACATCCTGCTAAGAGTGTTATGAATAGATAGCTAAAAGACTTAAACGCTTTAGTTTTATAACGAATGGAAAAGAAGTGAGAGGACATGAGACAAAAGTAAGTTAAGCTTTAATTTCAATTACAGCTATTGGAGCAGGTTCTTTTGGATGGTTACGAAAACGAGCTAACCATAGACGAGCTCGGTCAAAATAAAGGTATATTACAGGAGTGGTATATAAGGTGAGTAATTGGCTAACGATTAAACCTCCTACGATAGCAATCCCTAAGGGACGGCGTAATTCTGCGCCATCTCCTGCCCCAATTGCTAAAGGTATGGCTCCTAGGATTGCTGCCATCGTAGTCATAAGTATGGGCCTAAAACGCATGAGACATGCTTGAAAGATCGCGTCTTTTGCATTCATGCCTCCACTGCGTTCTGCCTCTATGGCAAAGTCGATCATCATAATAGCGTTTTTCTTTACGATACCAATTAATAGAAATACCCCTATTAATGCTATAAGACTAAATTCTGTATGGTAGAGTTTGAGTGCCAGGAGGGCACCTAAGCCAGCGGAAGGTAGCGTGGATATAATGGTTAAGGGATGAATGTAGCTTTCATACAACATACCTAAAACAACATATATAGTAAGGATCGCTGCCAAAATAAGAACGGGCTGATTACTTATAGAATTCTGGTAGCTCTTTGCAGTTCCTTGAAAACTACCGTGAATGCTAGGTGGCATATGAATCAGATTTACCTGACGATTAATTGCTTCTACGGCTTCACTCAGTGACGCACCATATGCTAAATTAAATGAAATAGTTCCAGCTACGAACTGACCTTGATGATTTACCGAAAGAGGCGAAGTTCCCATCTGGTATTTTACAAATGAAGAAAGTGGAATCATTAGTTCTTTTTTTGTGCTCACAGCTTGACCTGTCGATGCTGAGCCTTTCCCTTTGGTTGCTATCGCATTGGTGCTCGCATTACGTGCTGAATCCGAAGCTATAGATGACGAAGTCTTTGTGTTGCCTTTGGCTACTACAGTTCCAGCAACTGCATTGCTTGCTTGAGATCCTGTTATTGCACCTCCCGTAGTACTAACATATATATTTTTTAAAGAATCTGGTGTTTCAGTGAATTGATGCTGAACCACCATAATCACTTTGTATTGATTTAATGATTCATAGATTGTGGAAACCTGTCTCTGACCGAATGCATCATAAAGTGTGTTATCGATTTGGCTCGCAGTTAAACCTAATCGAGAAGCGGTATCGCGATTAATTAGGAGATCTTCTTCTAGCCCTTTATCTTGCTGGTCTGTATTTAAATCTTGTAATACCGGCTCACGACTTAGAGCGTCCATTAACTTAGGAGCCCAGGCTCTTAAGTCAGCTACGCTATCGGATTGCAGGGTATACTGGTATAACGAACTACTTTGGCGTCCACCTACTCTAATGTCCTGTGAGGCTGCGAGGTATAAATTTGCTCCCGGAATTTTAGACAACTTAGGTCTCAATCGTGCTATAACTGACTGAACGGATTCTTTACGTATAGCGCTAGGCTTTAAATCGATATATACTTGTCCGGAATTAGTACCTCCACGTCCACCTCCAATAAAACCAATTACGGTTCGTACTGCTGGATCATCTTTAACAATTTCCATAAACTGGTTTAACTTTCCAGACATTCTTTGAAACGAAATACTCTGCTCGCCTTGAATTCCTCCTGATATGCGTCCCGTATCTTGCTCAGGAAAAAATCCAGTAGGAATTGTTTTATAAAGCCAGACATTTAGTCCTATTGTTAAACCTAACATTACAATCATTGTAAGACCATGACGTAATGCCCAGCTCAGCGTTTTTTCATATATTTCGACTAATTCATTAAAGAAGTTTTCGCTCCATAAATAAAATCTGTTATTTTTAGCGTTTAAGTCGTGAGGTCTTAAAATAAAAGCACACATCATCGGCGTGGTTGTTAGCGAAACAATCATTGAAATGATAATCGCTACAGAAAGCGTTATTGCGAATTCTCTAAATAAGCGACCAACGATACCACCCATCAGCAAAATTGGAATAAATACTGCAATCAAAGATAAGCTCATGGCCAGTACAGTGAAGCTAACTTCCTTAACTCCTTTCAAGGTAGCATCAATTCTACTGTATCCTTTTTCCATGTACCTAACGATATTCTCCATCACAACAATTGCATCATCTACTACAAACCCTGTTGCTATCGTTAGAGCCATAAGTGATAGGTTATCTAGGCTGTAGTTAAGCATGTACATCATTCCAAACGTACCAATAAGTGAAATAGGAACTGCAACGGCTGGAATTAATGTAGCACGCAAATTTCTTAAAAAGAAAAAGACGACAAAAACCACAAGCACAACAGCTAGGGCTAAACTAAACTCTACATCTTTTAAAGAAGAGCGAATTGTGTGACTCCTATCAGCAGCAACAATCACATTTGCTGCACGTGGCATAGCCGCTTTAAGTTGAGGTAGTAACGTCAAAACCCTATCGACTGTTTCAATAATATTAGCTCCTGGCTGTCTTGAGATAACAATAAGCACTGCGGGTTGACCTGAAGACAGTCCTAGGTTTCTTGTATCCTCAACAGAATCAATTACGTTTGCTACGTCTGTTAGTCGTAATGCAGCTCCGTTACGGTTAGCAATAATTAGTTTTTTATATTCTGCCGCAGATCTAGACTGGTCGTTACTATAGATCTGCCAGTGCAATCGTTCGTTTTCTATAGAACCCTTAGGACTATTTGCATTTGCTGCTGAAAGCGCTGCACGTACATCTTCAAGCCCGACTCCATATTTAAACAAGGCAGTTGGATTAATTTCAACACGAACAGCGGGTAAAGAGCTCCCTCCAATTGATACATCACCAACACCAGGTACTTGGGAAATTTTCTGCTGTAAAAGAGTTGATGCTACATCGTAAAGCTGACCTCGACTCATTGTATTCGAAGTCATTGCTAAAATAAGAATCGGCGAATCACTCAAATTAACTTTTCTGTATGTAGGATTACTTCTTAGTGCTGCAGGTAAGTCGGCTCGAGAAGCACTGATTGCAGCTTGTACGTCCCTTGCTGCACCATCTATATCGCGGTTAAAACCAAATTGTAGGGTTATATTTGTACTTCCTAAGCTGCTGGATGAAGTCATCTCAGTAACATCCGCAATTGTTCCAAGATGCCTTTCTAACGGGGTAGCAACACTGCTTGCCATTGTCTCTGGACTTGCTCCAGCCATAACAGCAGAAACAGTTATAGTTGGAACATCCACCTGAGGCAGTGGCGAAACAGGCAGTTTAAAATAGGCAGCAACTCCAGCAAGGGCTACACCGATACTAAGCAGGGTAGTGCCTATAGGTCTTTTTACAAATAGAGACGAAAAGTTCACTAGGCCGTTCCTTTAGAAGCAGTCAGTCCATTATTTTTTGCTTTCATCCGTTGAGACAGACGATCAAACGCAAGGTATATAACTGGTGTTGTAAATAGAGTGAGTACTTGGCTAACAATAAGGCCACCTACAATAGTTATACCGAGCGGATGGCGAAGCTCGGACCCAGTGCCTGTACCTATCATAAGTGGCACAGCGCCTAAGAGTGCAGCCATGGTAGTCATTAGAATTGGTCTGAAACGCAGAAGACATGCTTGATAAATAGCATCACGAGGATTCAAGCCCTGAGTTCGTTCTGCATCTAAAGCAAAATCGATCATCATAATCGCATTCTTTTTAACGATACCAATAAGTAGAATAATACCTACAATTCCAATTACTCCTAAATCAGAACCCACCAAATTAAGAGCGAGTAATGCTCCAATACCTGCTGAAGGAAGCGTTGATAAGATTGTTATTGGATGAATAAAGCTTTCATACAGAACACCTAAGATTATATACATTACCACAATTGCTGCTAAAATCAAAAAGAGCTCGTTAGCGAGCGAGGATTCGAACGCAGAAGCAGCACCTTGAAACAAGGTAACCACATTCACCGGCATACCAAGCTCAAGCTCTGCGCGGCGTACTGCCGACACAGCTTCACCTAAAGAACCACCCTTAGGTACATTAAAGGAAATTGTGTTAGCAGGGAATTGACTTACATGATTAATCAGCAGCGGACTTGTTCTTTCCTCGATATGAGCAACCGCAGAAAGTGGAACTTGACCGCCAGAGGCTGAAGGAATGTATATTTGCGAAAGTGAAGTAGGAGACTTTTGTAAGTCTGGTCTAACTTCCATAATTACTCGGTACTGATTAGATTGAGTAAAGATTGTGGATACAATACGCTGACCAAATGAGTCATACAGGGCATTATCAATTGTTGCAGCGGTTATGCCAAAACGTGCAGCGGTATCTCGGTCTATAACTACATAAGCAGATAAACCGTGTTCAGCTTGGTCTGAGGCAACATCTCTGAGTGAAGCTGAAGTTTTTAATTTTTCAGTTAAAGTGTTAACCCAATAAGCGAGAGCTTTAGGATCTGTACTTTCTAAAATAAATTGGTATTGAGTTCTACTTACATGGTCATCTATTGAGAGATCTTGTACGGGTTGCATGAACGCCTCAATATTTCGTACATTTTTTGTTTCAATTAAGAGGCGGCGTATAATCTCACTCGCTGTATTTTTACGTTCTTCGCGTGGCTTGAGATTCACCAACATACGGCCTGTATTGAGTGTAGCGTTTATACCATCGATTCCGATAAAAGATGAAAGACTAACAACATCAGGATCTTTAAGGATTGCCTCAGCCAAAGCGTCTTGGTTTCTCGCCATTGCTTCGTAAGAGACATTCTGAGAGGACTCGGTGATGACTTGAATTAGTCCTGTATCTTGGATCGGAAAAAAGCCTTTAGGTGTAATCGTGTAAAGAAGTGCTGTTAGACCAAGTGTTCCTACTGCAACTACCAGTGTTAAGGTTTGACGTTCAAGTACCCAATCAAGTGCTTTAGCATAAAGAGCAATAAGCGCATCGAACCAACCTGCTGCTTTTCTACTCCACATGGGTTCATCCTCAGGTGGTCTATGTTTAACTAACTTAGAACACATCATTGGAACTAACGTAAGAGAGACTACGGCAGAAATAATTATCGTAACTGCAAGCGTGATAGCGAATTCTCTAAATAAACGACCTACGACGTCTCCCATAAAAAGGAGGGGTATTAGCACTGCAATAAGCGAAACAGTCAGAGAAATAATCGTGAACGCAATTTGCTCAGATCCTTTGAGGGCAGCCTCCATAGGCGAGTCGCCTTGTTCTACATAGCGTGCTATATTTTCTATCATAACAATAGCATCATCAACAACAAAACCTGCAGCTATGGTGAGCGACATTAAGGAAAGATTGTTCAAACTAAATCCTAGTAGGTACATCACAGCGAGTGTTCCAATAAGCGATAAAGGAACCGATAAACTAGGAATAATCGTAGCGGGAATATTTCTTAAAAATACGAATATAACTAATACTACCAATATTACTGCTAGCGTTAATTCTACTTCCACGTCATGCACACTAGCGCGTATTGTATTTGTTCTATCAGTAAGTACTGTTAAGTCTACCGATGGAGGCAGGGATGATTTGAGTGAGGGTAAAAGTGCCTGAATACTTTCTACAACACTGATTACGTTAGCTCCTGGTTGCCGCTGGATATTAAGGATAAGCGCTGGTGTCCTATTCATCCACGCTCCAAGTTTTGCGTTTTCAGGAGCAAACTCTATAGTTGCTACATCTTTAAGTCGAACGGGAGAGCCGTTACGGTAAGCAATAATTAATTTTTTATATTCATCTGGGCTCTTAAGTTGATCGTTTGCATTAATTGTAAAGGCTCGGGATGGGCCGTCGAAATTACCTTTAGCAGTATTAACATTACCGTTACTGATTGTTGTACGTAAGTCGTCTATATTAAGACCATATGAAGCAAGTGCGGAAGGGTTTGCCCTAATACGCATAGACTGTCTTTGACCTCCACCTATACTTACTAATCCAACTCCAGGAAGTTGAGATAATTTTTGAGCAAGACGCGTATCCGCTAAATCCTCTATTTCAGTTAGGGGCAGAGTTTTTGACGTTAAGGCTAACGTAAGAACTGGGGCGTCTGCAGGATTTACTTTAGCATAGATGGGAGGAGCTGGTAAATCGCTAGGAAGTAAATTTCCTGCTGCATTTATGGCTGCTTGGACCTCTTGTTCAGCAATATCTAAGTTTAAATCTAAACTAAACTGGAGCGTTATTACAGAAGCTCCTGCTGAACTTGCCGACGACATCTGCTTAAGTCCTGGCATTTGCCCTAACTGTCTTTCTAAAGGAGCAGTTATTGCTGATGTCATTACATCTGGACTAGCTCCAGGGTAAAACGTCTGGACTTGTATCGTAGGATAGTCGACCTCGGGAAGTGCTGAAAGCGGTAAAAATCGGTATGCGACTAGACCTACAACAAAAATAGCTGCCATGAGCAGCGTTGTAGCAACAGGACGCTGTATAAAAATACGAGAAGGATTCATCTCAGATAGGTCTGAAATTTAGTGTACGCTATGGCACTTAAGGTTGCTGCACTGGTTTTTCTTCAGTACGGCCATCTTTATGCGATCCTTTATCTGAGGGATTCCATTGAGCAGCACTACCATCAGCATTTCTACGGCGTTTGTGTTTAGCTGGAGTTGAGGCTCCTGTAGCTGGTATGTCTGGAGCAAGTTGTACTATAACTTCAGCACCTTCTTTTAACTTATCTGCTCCATCTGATACAACACGCTCTCCTACTTTTAAACCTGAGACTATCGCTACACGCTCTCCCTCAGAAGACCCTAATGTAACTGGACGTACATTTGCTATATTATCATCCCCTACGACATAGACGTAATTACCTGTTTGACTGCGTTCAATCGACGAAGTGGGAATTACAATATCCCCAACTTCTGTCGTAAGAAGCATGCGTATATTAACAAATTGGTTTGTAAATAGCGTCTCGTCATCGTTTGAAAATACCGCTCTCAGTTTAAAGGTACCCGTTGATGTATCTACTTGATTATCAATGGATTCTAATGTTCCCGTAGCGAGTTTTGTTGTTTGTGTTCTGTCGTATGCTTCTACGGTAATGGAATCTCCCGAATGGATTCGAGCTGATACACTTGGAACATAATCTTCAGGAAGTGTAAAAACTACTGATATAGGTTTAACTTGAGTGAGAACGACTATACCACTCGCATCATTTGGGGTAACATAGTTTCCAGCGTCTACTAGTCTTAGACCAACGCGACCGCTCACTGGTGCAACGATATGACAGTAGGCTATATTTAATTTAGCGCTATCGATTGCCGCTTGGTCTGTTTGTACAAGCCCGGTATATTGGTTAACAAGTGCTGACTGAGCATCAACTTGTTGCTGTGCTATGGAATCTTGTTTTGCTAATGAACGGTAACGTTCTAGATCAAGTTGGGCTTCTTTAAGTTGAGACTTAGCTTGTAAAATTTGGCCCTCTGCTTGGTGAAGAGTATTTTGATACGGACGTGAGTCTATTAATGCGATTAAGTCTCCTTTTTTTACCATTTGACCTTCCTGGAAATTGACACTCAAAAGTTGACCGCTGATTTGAGTACGAAGGGTGATGTTTACAGACGGAACTACAGTTCCTAAGCCTGGTAGATAAACGCGAAGATTAGAAATTTGAGCTGTGCTAACAAGAACTGGCATAGGGGCTCCTCCTCCCCCAAAGGCTGATCTGCGCCTGCCGCCTCCTCCACCTCCACCGCCTCCTCTCGGTGCTTGGTCTTCAGTATTAACATGGTTTACCCACCATATAGAGCCTAGTATGAGACATGTAGCTGCGCCTAGAATCCAGAGAGCGCCTATTTTTTTGCTAGGTTTTTTTACACTATTATTCGAGGACGCAGTCGGATCGTTTTTCATGGATTACAAATCGAGTAAATTTAATATAAATGAGTAATTATCAGACATTTATTTTTATAGTACTCTATATAGACAGTTAGACGATAATTACACTAATAAGTGACAATTTTGAGTTAGATTCTATTCTTGCTTAAACGGCCATGCATTTGAGCAATAAACCTCGATTAAATTTATAGCTTTATGTATAAATTATTGACTATTAATTATATATATAAAAATAACTTTTTAATCGTTAGCTTAATTGAGTTAAAACAGCTCCTCTAGTGCATTCTTGAAAATTGCAGCTGAATTTCCTCTAACGAAGCTCCTTTGGTTTCAGGAACCATGAGTTTTACCCATATGAGTTGTAACACCATCATTGAGCAAAAGAATAGGAATACAAGATAAGCTGGAAATGCCTCCACCATCATGGGAAAGAAGGTTGTAAGAAGTGCTGCAAAAACCCAATGCGTTGCGCTGCCTAAAGCTTGGCCCTCTGCACGGGCTCTATTTGGAAATATTTCTGAAATAAATACCCAAATTACAGTACCTTGGCCTACGGCGTGAGCAGCGATAAAAGCAAAGATACAGAACGGTACTATACTAAAGTGGTGGGTATAAAATGCCCACGAGCATAGCCCTAAAGAGGCGATATAACCAAACGATCCTAGGTATAAAAGCGTTCGCCTGCCTAAACGGTCGATTAAACCAAGACCGACGAAGGTAAAGATAAGATTTGTAATACCTATACCAACAGATTGCAGCAGTGCCGCTTTTTCTTGAAGACCCGTCATTGCGAAGATGCGCGGAGCAAAGTAAAGAATAGCATTGATACCAGAGAGTTGGTTAAAAAATGCTATTAAAAAAGCAAGCATTATGGGAAACCGTAAGTCCCTTAATTGAAGTGAATTAGATGATTTTGTTTGTTGTGCAGCAGCAGTAATTTCATGGGCCATTATTTCATATTCAGCCGAAGTTTTATCGGGATTAATAAGTGCTAACACTTTCAAGCCTTCGGATTTATCTGCTTTGCGAGTGAGTAACCAGCGAGGGCTCTCAGGAATATTTAAACACATGACTGTATAGATTACAGATGGGATGGCTGCGATTCCTAGCATCCAACGCCATGAATTTTCTCCGAATCCGCTGAGAAGCCAATTTGAAAGGAATGCTATTACTATACCAAAAACGATGTTAAATTGAAACATACCCGCCAACTGACCTCGGCGAGCTGGGGGTGCGATTTCAGAAATATATAAAGGTGCTACGACCGTTGAAATACCTATACCTATTCCTCCTATAAAACGAGCAACAATGAAAGTGGTTACATTTCCAGCGAATCCACATCCAAGTGCGGATATAAGATAAAGAATACCTATAGAGAGAAGTGTAGTTTTGCGACCAAGTTTATCCGTAGGCCACCCTCCGAAGATGGAGCCCAGCACGGTCCCGTAAAGAGCTACAGCCATTACGACGCCATGTGTGGCAGATGATAAGTTCCACAGAGCCTGGAGTTTCTGATCTGCACCGGAAATAACAACGGTATCAAAACCGAAAAGAAATCCAGCAAGCGCTGACGTAAGCGACCAGAAGAATATTTTAGCTTTCATCGTATCCTAATAAGGGGGGGTAAACTAAATGAAATATAATGGTGTTATGCATAACCACAAATCTCAAGTAAAAGAAATAGGCCAGGATATTTACCTTGTGATTTAACTATGGAGTTAGCGGATGGGTAATTCTTATACACTACATCATGGAAATGATGCTTTGCATGGGTTAGTGTTATCCTTAACTGAAGCTGGTATAGCATGGTGAACTATGCTCAACTTCATGGGCTTAAATTCCCTATGAGTATTCGTATCCTATCCCTCGTCAGCTTTAGCTTGGTATGTTTTATTGCTCACGCAGCAGAGCCCACGATTGATTTACAAAAGCCAATCGAAAATATGGGTCATAATCCTGATGCAAAAGAGCCAGTTACTATAAATAGGCTTAGTGCAAAGTATAGCCTGCAGTGGCTTGAAGATCATATCCAAGAACCTGAGGTATGGGTACCATATCCCAGTCTTTCTCATCGAGTCACATGGAATGAGGTAAGTAGTCCTGTGCGTAAAGCCGTACTTTCTGAGGCTGAGCAAAATAAAAATAAAACTTGGGCGCCTCTTACTGCTTCACTAGCACTCGAATATTTAAGAACAGGTAATCGGGCTGATTATTCTGCAATTTCATCTGAGAGACAAACTAGGCTTCAAAATTTTGTTCTCGCTGAGTTAATTGAAAATAAAGGTCAGTATCTTGATGCTATAGCTGATGCAATATGGATGATATCTGAAGAAACATATTGGGGTATACCAGTACATCTTCCACAAATGCAGCGTAGCGGTACTGGACTTCCCAATGTCCAGGAGCCAACGATCGAACTATTTTCCGCCGAGCGCTCAGCTACACTTTCATGGACGTATTATTTACTAGAAAATAGGCTGGATAAAGTATCTCCTTTTATCAGACAAAGAATCACCTATGAAATTAATAGGCGTATCTTAACACCTTTTCTGTCTCGTAATGATTTTTGGTGGATGGGTAGAGCAGAGAGAAAAGATCTGAATAATTGGACGCCGTGGATTATCTCAAATGTACTGTCTACTGCCTTACTTGTTGAAAAAAACACGCATCGTAGAGCACTAATTATTCAAAAATGTCTTCAAATTTTAGATCGTTATTTAGATGGTTATTTGCCCGATGGTGGATGTGATGAGGGCCCTGGCTATTGGGGTGAAGCTGCTGCTGCTACATTTGATTGTTTAGAGCTGCTGCAAAATGCTACAGGTGGTGCACTCGATGGATTTCATGATCCTTTGATTAAGGCTATGGGTCACTTTATTTGTATATCCCATGTAGCGGGACCTTGGACACTAAACTACGGTGACAATAGCGCACTCGCTAAACCTAGTGCTAAGCTTGTACAACGCTTTGGGCAAAGAACGAGTGATGAAACGATGCAGGTTTTTGGAGCGTGGCTTAAACAGCGTGAAGGTGAATCCGGTGAAACGCATGGTAATTTTTTGCGGGTATTACCCTCACTCCTCAGTCAGGAGCTTACACATTCAGTAAAAAGTGAGGAACCATTAATGCGGGATGTTTATCTTCCTCACTTACAACTTGCTATTGCTCGAGATAGAGAGGGCTCGAGCACTGGTCTGTATTTTGCGATGCGAGGCTATTTTAATGCTAAAAGTCACAACCATAATGATGCAGGTAGTTTTATGATCTATCAGGATGGAGAGCCACTTTTTATCGATCCGGGTGTTGAGCAATACACTGCTAAAACATTTAGCCCTCAACGTTATGATCTATGGACCATGCAGTCAGGTTACCATAATTTACCTATAATTAATGGTTTTATGCAGAAAAATGGTATGCGTTACGCAGCTACGGATGTAACATATCAGGAGGATAACAAGCACGCCGTAATAGCTATGGATTTAGCAAAAGCCTATCCTGAAGAAGCTAAAATTAGTTCATGGAAGCGATCACTCGAGCTTATTCGTGGTGATAAACTTATCATTACTGAGTGCTATAAGTTACGTGAAGTGCATGGGCCATTAATTCTAAATTTAATGACTGCAGGACGTGTTGAGAACCAAGGAGATGGTAATCTTATTGTCATGTCTGGAACGTCTGAGAACCCAGGGCCTAAGGTGATGATAAGTTATAATAAAAATCTACTTCATTTTCATTTAGAAGAACTTAAAATTAAAGATTCTGGACTAAAAAAAGTCTGGGGTGAATCACTCAGACGTATTCAATTGATTGATGAACACCCTAACTTAACGGGTTCTTACACGCTTGAGTGTAAGAAATTAAATTAGGCGTTCAAACATACCGAAACTACAGATTAAGGTTTTCTTAATTGATTAATGCGGCGTATGTTTTCCTTGGCTTCATCCAACGACGAATCGATTGTTAATGCTCTAGTGTAATGCAATTCTGCTTGATCTAACACACCTAACTCAAATAGAGCACTGCCTAGATTAAGTTCGGCAAATGCAAACTTAGAATTTAGCTCGAGTGTACGCGTGTAATGCTTTACGGCATCTTTAAATCTGTGCAGCGATGCAAAGGTATTTCCTAAATTATACTCGGCTAAAAAATAAGTAGGGTTATAATTAATTGCTAGAGAATATTTATCTAAAGCAGCATCAAACTGCCTATCGGATACCAGTGCGTTTGCCCAATTGTAATAGGCTTGGCTGTAGTTAGGTTTAAGCTCTATTGATTTAGCATATTCACTGTAAGCCTCGTTTGTTTTATCGAGCATGATTAATATATTAGCTAGATTGTAATGTGCCTCTGCATTTTTAGGGTCCAGTTTTAATGCTTTTCTTATATAAGGAAGTGCCTTTAGCGGTTGCTTAGTAAGTGCATAAAGTGATGCCAAATTCATATTAGAATCTAAAAAATCGTGGTTTATAGTTAAACTATTTATAAATTCCAATTCAGCATCTTCAAATTTACCGCGTGTTACTAATAATTCTCCTAAACGCTCACGAGCTACTAGAAACGTAGCATTTAGATTAATCGCTTTATGATAATGGCTTTCGGCTTCCTCCAGATTGCCACGTGTAAGATATTCCTCGGCAATCATATAATGGGCTAGTGGATTACTCGGTCTTTCTTTTAATGTTTGAGACCATAGTTTTAGGCCACTGCTATACATAGCATTTCTTTGAAATGTTAAAGAGCTAAAAAGTATTGTTATTACAAATACGATAGCTACAAAACGTTCGAGTGTTAACCAAATATAACGTTTACTAAACTTATACGCTCCACAGACACTAAGCGTGAGCACTGCTACGAGAGGCATATACATGCGATGTTCAACAATCATTTGGCTAGTTCCAGGGACTAGACTTGTTGGTGATAAAATTATAAAGAACCAAGCTCCTAAGAAGCCTAAAAGAGGTTTTTTTAAAAAAGCCCAAAAAGATAAAATGATAAGGGGTAAGACTATTAACCAAGGAATGAGTCCACTGATGTTTGTTACAGTGAACGTTCCATATTCAAAAACCAAGGGATGTGGCCAAAAAGATAGAATTAAATATCTGGTTATTGCTTCACCTTGTGTAAGGAAATAACTTAAAGCAGATTGATTAATTCCAAACCCAATCGAACCGCCACGATTACCTCCGCTTTGGATAACAAGATAAGCTAAAAGAGACCACGTGCAGAAAAGGCCTAAATAATGATAGAAATGACTTTTAAAAGAATTTTTAAACGTACCACTTATAAAGCATCGGTCATAAATTAAAATAAGAGCAGGTGCTGTAACCATAACTTCTTTCGTAGCCATTCCGAGTAAACAACTTACAAATGCTGCGAAAGAAAATAGATAGCTACGGGCTCCTGATTCAAAGTATCTGATCGAAAAATAAAGGGTTAAGAACAGGAATAAAGCAGTCAGTGATTCAGCACGTTGAATAATGTAAGTTACTGCCTCTGTGTTTAGCGGATGAATAACCCATAGCAGTGAAATACATAGAGCGAGTGCTGCTGATGTAATTTCTGGAAATATAGGATTCTCTTTTTTAAAGAACGTCCTTCTCAAAATTGCGAAAAGGCAAAGAGCTGATAAAAGATGTATAATTATGTTTACTACATGGTAACTCCATACTTGATTATGACTTAGTGCATAGTTTAGGGCTAAAGATAAATTAAGTATTGGTCGACTTTGTACGGTTACATTTGCCTTGGGGGTGGTAAGTACATTTATGATCGGCCAGAGGTTTCTTATCGTCGGGTTAGTTGTAATAGAGGTTGTATCATCTAAAACAAAAGGCCCATTAAAACTACCGGAGTAAGCAGCTATGCCAGTGCAAATAATGAGAGCAACTGCTAGCACGTTAAACTTTTTTAACATAGATTAAAATTAGCTCTTACCGCTAAAGGATAACAATATGAAACGGAGTTAAATAATTATAAATTTAAAAGTTTTTAAGCAAAGAATTTTGTCTACGCCTAATATTAATTACTTAGCTTGCTGCTCATTGAGTAGTACTAGTTTTAAGTACACAATTGAGATAAGCTTATACTAAACTTTATCTACTGATACGCTTTAGCTTAATACAACACTAGATTACTATGCACTAGAAACACTTGATGGTTTATTTTTCTTAAGCGTATCGTTGATAAAACTAAGAAGTTCAGCGCGGCCCTTATTTGTTTTTGATGAATTGCTAAAAACATCCGGCATCTCGATACCCCCAACTTTGAGCTGTTGCTCGAATTTCCTGATGGTATTCTCTGTGTGCGACATAGACTGTTTGTCTATCTTAGTGAAAACAAGCGCGTAAGGAAGGGATTCAGTAGAAAGCCATGCAATAAATTGTAAGTCTATGGGTTGAGGATCTAGCCGTGAATCTATTAATGCGAAAATACAATACAGATTCTTACGTTTTGAGAGGTATTCACTCACCGCTTGATTGAAACCGTCGCGCTTATGATGACCCACATTTGCATACCCATATCCAGGAAGATCTACCAAGCTCCACTTTGAGTTCATTGTGAAGAAATTGATCAATTGGGTTTTTCCTGGAGTGACCGATACTTTAGCGAGTTCTTTTTTCTCTGAGAGGCTATTAATCAAAGATGATTTTCCTACATTAGACCTACCAATAAATGCGAATTCCGGTAGATCTGCTCTTGGGCATGACTTTAGGTCTGCTGCACTGGTATGGAAAAGAGCGGAATTGATTTTCATGAGAGTGTTATATTAGTCTAGTACTCAGTACTTCAGACGAATTGATTGCAGATTATGCATTATGTGCATGCGGAGCAACCAACAACCGTATGGCTCTAATGCACCCTACTAAAGATAGAAAGTCCTAAAGCAGCTAAAATAAACAGTCCTCCGAAAATTCTATTTATTGTATGCATTTGTGCTTCGGTCCTAAAGAGTGGGGTAAGCTTTGATGCAAGACCTGTATAACCAGCCATAACCCATGCATCATTTATGGTCATAGTAGCTATAATTATGATGTATTGGATTAAAAGTGGCTTTGAATATTCTACGAATTGAGGAATTACTGCTAAAATAAAAATATATCCTTTGGGATTTACTGCATTAACAGCCCATCCCTTCGCAATTAGACCTATACGACTCGATCTGATCTTAGTATTTTGGGTTACTTCTAATTTATTTTGACGGCTGCTAAATCGAGACACTCCAAGATAAGCTAAATAAATCACTCCGCCCCATTTAAGTAAGCTAAAAGCGAGGACTGAAGTTCTCATTAAAGCACCGACTCCGGCTATCGCTACTATAAATATAGTCCACATACCAAGCAGTAAACCTACCAATCCGAAAAGACCCTTTTTAAAACCGTAATTGAGTCCACTTGTCATTGCATAGATAGCTCCAGCTCCTGGAGATAAAGAAAGTATTATAGAAGCTATGAAGCAAGTAACCCATGTATCTAAGCGCATGCTTAAATAATTCACTAATTGCTTTGATGAGCGAATCGAAAATTAATTCTAAATCGTATAAAATGATTCAGCAGTTTTGATGAATAAATTTTCTCTTTCTGTGGAATTGATTGAGTGTAGCAGCGTATCAAGTGTATGTACCCAGCGTGGATAGTCGGTAGCTAATTTTGCAACAGGCCAATCTCCACCAAACATGAGACGAGAAAATCCAAAACATTCAATGACGTGACTCAGGTAGGGTTTTAAATCTTCAGGCGTCCAATGTAAGTAATCTGCTTCTGTTACTAGTCCCGATAGTTTGCACCATACATTAGATTCTTTTGATAGCGCTTTAATTTTGCTACGCCATGGATCGAGAAAACCTAATTTAATGGGTGGTTTTCCTAAATGATCTAAGACAAATTTTACTTCTGGGCATTGTCTAACAAGGTTTAAAACCGCATCCATTTGATAGTGGTAGATGCAGATATCAAAAGTGTAATTATACTGGGGTAGTAATTTGATTGCCGCTATAAAATCACGGTTAAGGCAAAAATTAGAATCTTCTTCAGATTGAATTAAACGGCGTACGCCGCGTATTAAGGGATTTTTGGAAAAAGAAATAAGTTTTTCTTCAACGCTTAATCCTAGTTCAAGAGGTGCATGGGCAACAATTGCTTTTATGTTTGAGCTATTTCTGGCTATTTCAGAAATTAAATCTATTTCACTTAACCCGTTTTTTGTTACACCTCCACATTCAATAAATACAATTTTTGAAACTAAAACGGGTGTACACTCTTTAAAAAAATGCTCAGTAAGATGAGTTTTATTTATAAGTGGAAATGCATTAAGCCATGCATAATCCAGCCTCGAAATATCCCAAAGGTGTACATGTGAATCTACTATTGGAAAGTCAGGCATTAACTAAATGTATTATTAAACGCTTCGCTGTTTACACGTTACTCAGTCACTACAGAAAATACAGTATAAGAGCAGGGAGTATTTCCAGCATTGCGTAGGCTCATTAGTGCATTTGCTTCGACATATGCTATAGAATCTGGTCCTGAAATATGTTTAACTCCATCGACTGTAAATTCAACGCTGCCTTCTTTTATAATAAAGAGCTGAAGCCAAGGGTGACGGTGTGTTTGTGTTGAATCAGTTCCTGGATTTATCGATGTCGCGTGTACTTCTAATTTCTTATAAGTTAGCGTAGGTGAATTTACTAAGCTTACTCTCGTCCCTGTTTTTGTTGGTTTAGGAGTTAGCTTAGACCAATCAATTACAGAAGAGGCTAGTAATGTATGAGGTGCCCATAATGCTGCTGCTTGATCTCGTACCTGAGCTGTGGCGTGTGTATGAAAATTGATTACGAAATAAGTCGCAGGTGTATCTCCTACATTAACGACATTATGTACATCATGAGAAGCCAAGAAGAGAAGAGAGCCAGCGCCAAATCTTTGTTTATTACCATTGATCGATGATTCTAGCGTTCCGTTTCTTAGAAGAATCATTTCCTCTTGGGGATGATGATGCGGGGGATGAGACGGGAATCCTGGTCTTAGAGTAGTGACGTGACACTCGAGCCTAGTGAGCGTTTGCGCAGGTGAATCTGCTACGAAGCGCGACTGACCTACAGGAGTAATTTTTACTTTAAGCGATGACCAATCGAAGAAAGAAGAATGAAGTACTGTAGTTTTTTGCTTATTAGATGTTTCCTCAGATGCGTAGCATAGTACAGAGGCTAAACCTACAGAAATGATTAAATGTAAACTAATTTTAATAAGATTCATATATTAGGTATTTTAGTTTTATTTTAATTTTGTTCTAACGTGTTTTAATAACCAGGCATACAAGGATGGGTTATCATATGTTTGTGTCCACGAATCATGTTTTGCCTCTGGATATGTTGTAAGTTTTACATCAGTTAATTTTGCTTTTTCAAGCATCGCTATTACTTGTCTTGATTGAGAAACAGGCACGGTAGGATCTTTTTCTCCGTGAAATGCCCATATGCCTAAGCTTAAAAGCTCTTCTTTGTGTTCACTCGCTTGCCGTAAGATATAGTCATCTCTTATTCCGCCGCATATGGGAACAAGCGCTGCAAAACGATGAGAATTTTTAAGACCAACACTCCACGTACCATATCCTCCCATGCTATTACCTGTAAGATATACTCTACTTGTATCTACATTATAACGCGTAATTGCTTTATCCAGTAATGCTATAACCGCTTCATCTTCCCAAGACTTACCGCTTGGACACTGAGGAGAAATAACGATGAACTGCTCAGATAAAATTTTTGTAGAAAGTGCACGATTTTCAAGTACCTCAGGAGATTCTGGAGGAGTTCCTGGTTTGATAGGATCTGCGTATTTGCTTATACCGGGATGTAGTAATCTGGGCGGGCCATGCCGAGTTAATCGCCAAGGATCTGTGCCTCGTTCGCCTGAACCATGAAGATAGATGATCAATGGCCATTTATGTAAGGAATCATCGGAATACGTTTTAGGAAGTGATATTAAGTATTTATAACCTACGATATGCGTTATCGTGCTTTCGAATGAATCAATGTTTTGTTGCTCTTCGGCTCTAAGCCAATTTAAGCCAAAATCGGCTGAAACGAGTACCAAAAAAAGTAATGCTTTTAACATAAATTTAATTAACAGGGTCAACTAAGGATAGGGGTAATATCTGTTTATTATACTACTCTGGTGTCTGCAACTGAGTATTTTCGTGTATATAATAGTGTATTAATTCTTTGCTCTTCTGTAACAAGCAGCACATAAAAACGTCATAGTTTAAGACCCACTTAAGGCTCGCTTTAGATTAACATATAACCCCTATGTCTAACGTTAAGAATCGTATTACCCTATTCAATCTATCGCGTGGGCAGTTTATAAAACGGTGTGCTTCGCTCGCAGCATTAACTGGATTACCCTTATGGTTTATTGAACGACAAGAAATTGAAGCCGCAGAGCAAATCAAAAAGTATGGTGCGAATGACCGTCCTGCAATAGCGCTCATTGGCTGTGGCGGGCAGGGACAAGGGGATACTTCTAATGCTCGAAACTATGGGGATATTGTAGCGGTATGTGATGTCGACAAGAACCATGCGGCGGAAGCAGCAAAAAAGTTTACTGCTAATGGCCATACGCCTAAAATCCATTCTGATTTCAGAACGCTTCTAGAGCGACCTGATATTGATATTATTGTTAATGCTACACCTGATCACTGGCATACGTTAGTAAATATAGCTGCAAGTCGGGCAGGTAAGGATATATATGGTGAGAAGCCTCTCACCCTTACTATTGATGAAGGCAGGCATGTAATTAAGGCAGTGCGTGATAATAAGCGTATTTTACAAACGGGAACACAACAACGCAGCACAGCACGATTTAGACTCGCCTGTGAACTAGTACGAAATGGGAGAATCGGAAAACTTAAAAAAGCTGAAGTATGGTTACCAGCTGGGCTATGTGGGGGCCCATTTAAAACGAGTCCAATACCTGCTGGCTTAGACTGGGACTTTTGGCAGGGGCAGACCCCATGGCATGAATATGTGACCGAACGGTGCCACAAAACATTTAGATTTTGGTATGAATACTCGGGTGGCACGATGACTGATTGGGGTGCACATCATAATGATATAGCTTACTGGGCAATTGGATTACTTGCCCCAAGTGTAGTAGAATCAAAAGTTTTAGTTCAGCCAGTGTTTGGAGGCTACACCACTTTCCCTGAGTATGAAGTTAACTATACCTATACCAATGGAGTCCAGCTACACATTCAAACAACTAAAGATGATTCAATTTACGGCGGAGTAATTAATAAAGCCGGTCAAAGAAACGGTATACGTTTTGAAGGTACAGAAGGCTGGATCTGGGTAAACCGAGACGAAATTAAAGCCAGTGATAAGCATTTAATTACAGCTCCTCTTCCTGAGAACGCAGTACGACTCTACAAGAGTAACAATCATATGAAGAATTTTATAGACTGCACCCGGTCTAGAGAATTACCGATTTGTGACGTAGAAATTGGTCACCGTTCAGCAACAATGTGTCACTTGGGAGCTATATCAATGAGGACTGGCTATAAATTAAATTGGGATTCTCAGGCCGAACGATTTACAGGCGAGCACGCCGAAGAAGCAAATGGCTATCTTAAACGTGAAATGCGCAAACCTTACGACTACTCCTTCGTTAGTTAAATACGTTATAATTTATTCAATGAACAAGTTGCTTATTATTCTTTGTCTTAGTTCCTTCAGTCTTGGCTTTACCCTTAAAGCAGAGGAACAACCTCCTCATTTATCGGATAGCCAAATTCTAGCAAAGATTACATATCCTGACGACTTTAAGGCTACAGTCTTTGCTTCGCCTAATTCTATTTCTTATCCTATTTTTTTAAGTGCTGCTGCGGATGGTACACTTTTTATCGGATGTGATGAAAACGGCTCTTTAGATACGGCGAGAGGAAGAGGGCGGGTAGTTATGTGTCGTGATACCCATGGAACAGGCAAGGCCGATACCTTTACAGATTTTGCTAAAATGGATAGTCCTCGCGGTGTGGCCTGGGATGCCAGTACACGGACACTTTATGTCATGCATCCACCGTTCTTAACTGCATATCATGATGACAATAATACGGGTAGAGCTACGAGGCAGGAAGATTTAATCACCGGGCTAGGCTTTGACCTTAGCTTCAGGGGAGCTGACCATACCATTAACGGAATCCGCATGGGTATTGATGGATGGATCTATATTGCCTGTGGAGACTATGGAGCAGTTAAAGCTACAGGAAAAGATGGAAGATCTTTTAGTTTACGGGGAGGTGGAATTGTTCGAATTCGTCCCGATGGTTCGGGTATGGAAATTGTCGCTCATGGTACAAGGAATATTCTAGCTGTAGCAGTGAGTCCAACACTCGATCTTTTTGTACGCGACAATACCAACGATGGTGATGATTGGAATGATAGATTAGCCTACGTTCCTATGAGTGCTGAAATGGGATACCCGACACTGTTCAGAAATTTTTCTAACGAAATGATTCCAGCTCTTTATGACTTTGGTGGAGGTTCACCAGTTGGATCCATCTTCATTGATGAACCGCTACTTCCCGATATGTGGTCTCACGGTTATTTTTCTGTAGATTGGGGACGTAATGAAATTGTAAAGCATACCATGACACCTCGAGGGGGGACCTTTACTGAGCAAACACAGGCATTCATGAAGATGACTCGACCCACGGACCTAGAAACGGATGGGGTTGGTCACCTTTACGCAGCAAGTTGGGATGGTGCTACGTTTACGTATGTTGGGCCTAACGTTGGTTATGTTATTGAGCTAACTCCAAAGAATGCAAAACAAGTAGAAGCGCCCCATTTTAAAGAGCTTAAAAATTCAGAACTTGTTGCTTTGATAGGTTCAAATAGTGCTGTTTTAAGACAAGCAGCTCAGCGTGAACTCTTAGTGCGTAAAACGGATAACGAAGTTATTAATGAACTTCAGCACCTTCTTTCTGCGAGCAAAAGCGACGGCGTTAAGGTCGCATCGATTTTTACTCTTAAACAAATGCTTGGAATAAATTCACATAAGTTGCTTATACCATATTTGGCAGATCCTAGTTTGTGTGAGTATATACTAAAAGCACTCGCGGATGATACTGATGCTGCGAACGAAGTATCTGCGAATTTGTTTACTGCAAATTTAAATGATTCAAATGCACGTGTTAGAGCACAGGCAGTAATTGGTTTAGGTCGTCTAGGTAAAGTAGAGGCTGCTTCACAATTACTGTTTTGTACTATAGATACCGATTACACCGTTTCTCATTTAGCGGTGCAGGCGCTACGTAGGCTTAAGGCAACGGAGGTATGTTTATCAGCTATTAAGCAAAATGATAATCGTTTATATCGAGGTGCGTTTCTTGTGTTGCAGGCTTTGTATGATCCGGAAGTTGTTAATGCTTTAATCGCAGAACTACCCCGGGCTCAGGACAAACTGAAAGAAGGTATTTTTAACACGCTTGCTCGCTTAGATATGAAAGAAGCTCCCTACGTAGATCCTAAAATGTGGTGGGGTACGAGGCCTGATACAAGCGGTCCTGTTTATAAACCTGTAAGGTGGGAGTTAAGTGATGCTATCGAGCAGGCACTTAGGAAACAACTAGAGAGCAGTTTAGCTAGCGAAGGAAAATTTTATGTAAAAACTCTCTTAGCTACAAAAGTTACTTTTCCTGGTGCAACAAAGCTAATGTTAGAAAAAGCGGGTTCTGATACAGCTTCAAAGTTAGACCTTATTGAGCCTATGCTATCTCCAAAAACTCCAGCTGCGAAAGAATTAATGGATGCCCTCATACTCATCGCTCATAATCAAAACGAGTCCGTTCCCATGAGGGTGCGTGCTTTAAGATTAATGATCAGTCAGTTAGAAAAAAATCCTAAACAAGTCATCCCCTCATTAGTTGAATTAACGAAGGGAGATAAACCCGCTTCTTTTTCTACTCTCTGGGATGAGGTAACGCATGATTCACGTATGGCTCGTAGGATGAAAGACTATACAGAATATGCTCATAGTGCAGAACCTGATTTTAGAACAATGGGAACTGCTGTTCTTGTAACTATTGTAGGAAATCCTGTTATTAAAAACGACAAAGCTAAAAGCGCTGCAAAAAAAACAGTAGCTTCATTAACTCATGATAAGTTGGGCTCCTTAGCAGTGCTTGATGCGATCGCATATTCGCATGCCTCAGATTTTACAGCTATTGTTCAAGATAAGCTTAAAAGTAGCGATCCAGATATAATTGCTGCAGCAGAAGTTGCTTACAAAGCACTTCATATGGATGAAGTCCATGCCGAAAGCGCTATGACACTTGGAGATATTCCTTATAACGAGATTGTTAAACGCGTAGTTTCTATGAAAGGGGATCCTAAGCGAGGCCAAGAAATGTTTATGCAACATGCCTGTTTTGTGTGTCATACACTTTCTCCTCGTGATCCTGCGAAGGGTCCTATGCTAGGCGGAATTAGAGAACGCTACAGCCGAGCTGATATCGTTGAATCTATTATAAAGCCCAGTGCTAAGATTGCTCAAGGATTTGAATCCCAATATTTCAAGTGCAAGAATAATGGAGAGATGATTGAAGGCTTTGTAATCAAAGAAGGTGGCGATTCTGTTGAAGTAAGAAATATCGGAGGAGTTACTACTATCATAGAAAAATCTGATATTGTAGAGCGTGGTAAAAGAACCGCCTCTATTATGCCTGAGGGTCTTTTTACTTCGGGTAAGCCCGAAGATCTAGCTTCGTTAATCGCCTATCTTGAAACAACTAAAGCTCAGTGATTATTGAGCTTTAGTTTAAATCGCATCGTATATCTGAACTTTAGCCCACGTCGCTTTCCACTTAGCAATAAAAGCTAGATGAGCGGGATCGGTCTGATACTCATCATGAGCCGCCATATCTTTAAAGAGTACAGTTAAGGCAACCGAATAGGAGTCATCAATGAGTGGTCTTTTTACAGTAGGTGCTGGGATACCCACGTAAGCTTTTTCAATTGATTTAAGTTTGCCTAGTTCTTCTACGGCTTTTTTAAAATCTGAGCATTCTTGAGCGTTAAGAGAAGAAATGAGCCAAAAATATACGGTGTGTACGAGCATAGTAAATGAGCTAGAAGACAGAATGAAGGTTGGCAAGACAGACCGTGTATACCTGAAAATAGGATTACACTTAATCTTACATGAATAGTTATTAAATGAGTCAATATGCGAGAGGGTTTTTTATCAACTCTACTCTCAAAAAAATCTAAAAAGATTATATAAAAGTCAAAATTAGATATCTAATAACAATATATGCCATTCCCTTTTGTAGTAGTTTTTGCTATGTTAACTTACCCCGTAATTTTAGTCATATCGGTTTACCGAGAAGACTAAAATATTCTTTTTTACCCTGCCCAACAGATTCTAGTACATATGAATAATCGCTTTTTTGCTGCGTTACTTACGCTTTGTGTAATTTCATCTCACGGTTATGCAGAAACTTTAAAGTCGGATGCTGACTTGAAGCTGCCTATGGCCGAAGGCCCATTTAAGCCAACAGACGAATCATTAAAACAGTACAAGACACCTGACTGGTTTAGAGACGCGAAGTTTGGTATCTGGGCTCACTGGGGTCCGCAAGCGGTTCCTCGTCAAGGAGACTGGTATGCTAGAAAATTATATATTGCTGATGACTTAAATAAAAAAACAGGCACGCATGCTCCAGATAAAGATTATACGGATCATTTAAAGCGTTATGGGCATCCATCGCAATTTGGATATAAAGATATCATTCCCCTATGGAAGGCTCAGAAATGGGATCCAGATACACTCATGGCCTTGTATAAAAAAGCAGGTGCCAAGTATTTTGTTAGTATGGGAAGTCATCACGATAATTTCTTTCTGTGGAACTCAAAGATTCACCGCTGGAATGCTGCCACTATGGGTCCTAAAAAAGACGTTGTAGGACTCTGGCAAAAAGCAGCCCAGAAGCAGGGTATGAGGTTTGGCGTATCTGAGCACCTCGGAGCGAGTTATACATGGTTTCAGGTGAGTCATAAAGCAGATGCTACTGGTCCTTATGCAGGTATTCCTTATGATGGAAATGATCCTCAGTATCAGGATTTATATCATACGAAGGCAGCCGCTGATGATACAGGTTGGCTAAGTACTAATCCAGCATGGCATCAGGAGTGGTATGATAGTATCAAGGAACTTATTGATAATTATCATCCTGATTTATTATATTCAGATAGTGGATTACCTTTTGGTGATGTAGGACGTACCATGATTGCGCACTATTATAATCAAAATATTGCTCAGCATGGCGGCAATCTCGAGGCTGTGTACAATTGTAAAGAAAAAGCTGATGATCGTTTTGTGAGAGATCTTGAACGTGGTATTATGGATACAGGTAAGCCCTATGTATGGCAAACAGACACTTCAATTGGAGACTGGTTTTATCGTACTGGGCAAAAATATAAAACTAGCACAGAAATTGTAGATTTACTTGTTGATATTGTAAGTAAGAATGGAAACTTACTGATTAATATCGTTCAAACACCAGAAGGTGATCTTGAACCTGATATGCTCACCACACTTGATGAGATCGGTGCTTGGACATCTGTTAATGGCGAAGGAATTTATGGTACTCGTCCTTGGAAAGTCTACGGCGAGCGTCCTAGTGGGACCGCTGCAATTCAAGGAGGTGGATTTAACGAAAATAAGATTAAATTTAGTGCGAATGATATTCGCTTTACAACAAAAGCAGATACTTTGTATGCGTTTACTTTGGGTGTTCCTAGCAATGACATAAAGATTCTATCTCTTGGTTCAGAATCTAAGTTAAGTAATAAGGCTATAAGTAATATTACTCTTTTAGGAAGTGAAGAAACCGTAAAATGGAAACAGGAAGAAGATGCGCTCGTGATTACTAAACCTAGTCAGGTTCCTAACACTTCAGCTTTATGCTATAAGATTACGTTTATGCCTTAATACGTGCTGGTTAAAGTCATTGTTTTATGTCGACCACACTTTCCATTCATACACCTGACTTTATCTCACATCAGGTAAGGGAGGCTCGCCGATTTTATCTCAATTTGCGTCCTTCAGAGAAAACAAGCTTGGCTGTTATTTGTGGTGGATGGGAGAGGTGCAGTCCGGACTTCTCAATCACAAGGGAATCGTTTCCCTATTTTGGGCTTGAGTACGTTGTTGGAGGTAAGGGCAGACTAATAATTAATGGCCAAGAACATCCGCTAAGCTATGGAATTATTTTTACGTATGGTGGTAACGTTAAGCATGAGATAATTACAGATACAAAAGAACCTTTAGTAAAATATTTTGTAGATTTCTCAGGAGCAAAAGGACGTAAACTACTTGAAACCTATAGGCTTACCCCAGGTACTGTTCGTCGAGTCGCTGTGGGAGATAATATACAAAAAGCTTTCGAAGATATTTTGCAGTCAGGTCAGCAAAATACAAAAGGAGCAAAACAACTCACAGGGCTTTATTTAGAGGTACTATTAGCAACGATAAAAGATGCGGGAGGCCCACCTCAAGCTAATGCCCAAAGATCTTTTGCTACCTTTGGTCGTTGTAAAACATACATAGAGTCTAACTACGCTACGTTACATAGCATGCAAGATGCAGCTGAGCTCTGTCACGTGGATGCTGCTTACCTATGTCGTTTATTTAAGAAGTTTGCCCATGAGTCACCCCATACATTTTTACAAAGAATGAAAATGAATCATGCTGCTAACTTGCTTGAATCCGGAGGCTATATGGTCAGGCATGCTGCAGATATGCTTAATATGGACGCCTTTCATTTCTCGAGAGTATTTAAACGAGTGCATGGATTATCTCCTACAGCGTTCGTTAATGCTCGTGCTAAGGGTACAGGTACATAAGATTAACCTATAAAAGTTTAATTTTTCTGGTATGAATTTTATCCCACTATTCTTGGCGACCTTACTCACCCCGTGGAGTGTACAAGTTGACTCAACTCCGGTACCGCTTAATCAATACCCAAGACCTCAATTCCAAAGAAATGAATGGATTAACCTTAATGGAGCTTGGGATTATACGATTGATGCAGCCGCGAATGAATCGCTCCCTACGGCTTATGAGGGAAAGATAAGGGTTCCTTTTGCAGTTGAGTCCTATCTCTCAGGAGTAAAACGAGCTGTTGGTCCAAATCAGCAGATTTGGTATAGGCGTACATTTGATAAGCCCGATTTAAGTGGCGGTAAGAAGCTTATTCTTCATTTTGGAGCAGTAGATTGGCAGGCAAAAGTGTATGTGAATGGTGAAGCTCTGAGACTTCATCAAGGCGGGTATGACGCATTTTCTATCGATATTACGAATACACTTAAAGAGGATCTCAAGCAGGAGCTAGTAGTTTCTGCATGGAATCCCGTTGATGAAGGTTCACAGCCACGAGGAAAGCAGCAGTTAAAACCGAGTGGTATTATGTACACAGCAGTTACAGGTATTTGGCAAACAGTCTGGTTAGAAATTTTGCCACCAGTAAATATTTCAGAACTTACACCAGTAGCAGATTTTGATAAACAAAATATTAGTATAACGCTATCAGTACAAGCTCCTGCTGGAGTTGCATCTACTACGCACGTTGAAGTGAGTGAACGGGGCGCTCTTGTTGCAGAGGTAGATTTTAAATCAGAGGGACGTGGAACAACAAATTTAGAACTAGCATTACCGAAGATGCATACTTGGTCTCCTAAGGATCCTTTTCTATATGATGTTAAAGCAACGCTTTCAAGTGGACAAACTAAAGATATTGTAACCACTTATTTTGGAGTGCGTAAGATTGAAGTTCGCAAAGCTTCGGACGGTTTTGAACGCATTTATTTAAATAACAATCCTCTATTTTTAATTGGACCACTAGATCAAGGTTGGTGGCCTGATGGGCTTTATACGGCACCTACGGATGAAGCGCTACGCTGGGACGTAGAGACTATGCGTAAGCTAGGATTTAATGTTGTGCGCAAACATGTTAAAGTAGAGCCTGCACGCTGGTATTATCACTGCGATAAAATTGGCCTATTAGTACTCCAAGATTTTCCTAGTGGATTTCGTGCTGGAAAGCCTTCAGAACGTATCAGTAAAGATGATGTGAGTGAGGGAATTTTTTTCCAAAAACAAGATGCTCAGTTTAGGCGAGAACTCCTTACAATGATTAGTCAGCATGCTTTCTTTCCTTCGATTATTACTTGGGTTCCTTTTAATGAAGGATGGGGTCAGCATGATACCAATGCTATAATTAATTGGGTAAAGCGCTTAGATCCAACGCGCTTGGTCGATGGGCCGAGTGGGTGGAATGATTTAGGACTGGGTGACTTGTATGATAAGCATCAATATCCTGGTCCTGGTACACCGATAGCTCAACCAGGACGGGCTTCTATTTTAGGAGAATTCGGTGGGCTTGGTCTTCCCCTTACTGGTCACTTATGGCAGGAGAAAAAGAATTGGGGGTACAGAAACATGACTTCTCAGGATGACCTAACTGAACATTACGCGACATTAATTAATCAAATTCCAAGTTTAGTTAAATTAGGACTTAATGCTGCAATTTATACTCAGATTACTGACGTAGAAACTGAAGTGAATGGACTGATTACGTATGATCGTAAGGTTATTAAAGTTCCTGTAGATAAAGTATCCGCACTTAATCACTCCCTCACAGACTCTGAGTAATACACGGTCCATTTCATAATTTCACATGAATATAGGTATCAATACTTTTTTATACACATCACCTTTTACGACAAAAAACGTACGTCTCTTTTCTAAATTCAAAAAATGGGGTTTTGAATCTGTTGAACTAGCGATTGAAGATCCCAGCCATATTGATCCAAGTGTAGTGTTAAAGGCCGCAAATAAAGCTAATATAAAAATTTGTAGCCTCTGCGCAGCAATGGGTCCTGGGCGAGATTTTCGAGGAACAGTAAGCGAGCAAAAAACCGCGCTGGTTTATCTAAAAGCTCTCGTAGATCAAGCGGTTCTACTTAAATCTCCCGTTGTTGCAGGTCCGTTGTATTCCGTTGTAGGTAAGGCGGATGCGGTTGAAAAAAAGCACAAGAAAAAAGAGTGGGCATTAGTAGTTAAAAATTTAAAGGTTTTATCTCACTATGCTAAATCAAGAGGTATCACGCTTTGTGTAGAACCGCTAAACCGATTTGAGACCGATTTTTTAAATACGGTCGATCAAGCTTTACTCCTCGTGAAAGCGGTTAATTCGCCTGCACTTAAAATTCATCTGGATACTTTCCATATGAATATTGAGGAGAAACATTTAGGCGCGGCTATTATTAAAGTAGGTAAACATCTTGGTCATTTTCATGCGTGCGGGAGTGATCGAGGAACTCCAGGAGGAGATCATACCGACTGGAATTCTATAGCTAAAGCCCTCAAACGGGTGCACTACGAAGGAGGTGTAGTCATTGAATCTTTTACCCAGGATGTAAAAGTGATTGCGCGCGCAGCAGCTATTTGGAGAACGATCGAACCTAAGCGTGATAACATAGCTAAGAATGGTTATCGTTTCCTAAACCATATTTTGCGTTAAAATTTGTAACAACTTATTCATAGTCATCGTCAGTTTATCCTTCACACCCCATGAAGTTATCACGTCTTGTTATATTCCTTAGTTTATGTGTATTTCCGCTCTGCTTGCAGGCAGCAGTCAAACACATCGTTCTTATTGCTGGTAAGCCTAGTCATGGACCTGGTGAGCATGAACATAGAGCAGGGTGTCTTTTATTTCAGAAATGCCTAGCCTCTGTTCCAGGTATTAGCGTTAAAGTATATGATGGAGGGTGGCCTACAAAAGTTATTGATGGCAGCCGTGTTGATGACGAGGAAGCATTTACTAACTGTGACGCTATCGTTATTTATTCTGATGGAGGACTTGGTCATCCTATGCTTCAAGGCAATAGGATTAAAGTATTGGACGATTTACAAAAAAAGGGGGTTGGGCTTGGTTTTATTCATTATGCTGTAGAACCAACAAAAGAAATTGGTGAAAACGAAATGCTTGGATGGATAGGAGGATCGTTTGAAGTAGACTGGTCTGTAAATCCTGTTTGGGAAGCTAAGTTTATAGATATTCCAGATCACGAGGTAACGCGGGGTGTACACCCTTTTTCTGATACCGATGAGTGGTATTTTAATATGCAATTTCGTAACGATATGGTGGGTGTAACCCCTATTTTAAGTGCTGTACCTCCAGAATCTACAATGAACCGCAAGGATGGACCGCATGAAGGCAATCGTTTTGTGCGAGCCCTGGTAGCTGAAGGTCGTAAGCAACACATGATGTGGCTATCCGAAAATAAAGAGGGTAGTCGTGGTTTCGGTTTTACGGGCGGACACTACCACAAAAGTTGGGTAAATGAGGATAAACGTAAAATTGTATTAAATGCTATTTTATGGATCGCTAAAGTGCCAGTTCCTGAAAATGGAGTTGAATCAATTCTAAGCGAACATGATTTAAGCACGAATCTTGATCCTAAACCTAAAGTAAAAATTAAAAAAACAGGGGTGAGTGTAAGTGTACCTACAGACGATGCTAATTACATTCCTACGAATCTATTTAAGGTCCCTGAAGGTTTCGAAGTAACTTTATGGGCTAAGTCTCCTATGCTTCAAAATCCAACAAATATGGATATTGATATTCAAGGAAGAATCTGGGTTACCGAAGGCGTAAATTACCGTAAGCATGCAGGTCGTGATCCTAAGGGAGACCGTGTAGTAATGCTTGAAGATACCACTGGTCGTGGTTTCGCAAATAAATCAACTACCTTTGTACAAGAGCCATGGCTTGTTGCTCCACTGGGTATTGCAGTCATCGATGATCAAGTGGTTGTATCAAATGCCCCTGATTTAATAGTTTATACTAATCATAGAAAAGATGGTAAATTCGATCCAACCGTTGATAAACGTGATGTCTTGTTAACTGGCTTTAATGGAAGAAATCATGACCACTCGCTGCATTCTGTAACCTTTGGACCCGACGGCTTATGGTATTTTAATCAGGGAAATACTGGAGCAATGTTTACAGATAGAACGGGTAAAACGTTTCGTGTAGGAGATAGTTATGATCCACAAACACCTTTTTACTCTTGGAAGCCTTCTGATATTGCAGGTGCTTTAAGTGATGATGGGCATGTTTACGTCGGAGGTTTCACTGCGAAAATGAATCCCGATGCAACCCATGTAGAAATTATCGGCTACAATTACCGCAATAGCTATGAGCAGTGTGTAACCTCGTTTGGTGATGTATTTCAAAATGATAATGACGATCCCCCTGCATGTAGAACGTCATTTGTAATGGAGTATGGTAACGCGGGTTTCTTTTCACGGGATGGTAAACGTGTTTGGTCTGCCGATCGTAGACCCGGGCAAAGTATTCCAACTGCTGAATGGAGACAGGAAGATCCAGGAACTATGCCAGTTGGGGATGTTTATGGCGCTGGAGCACCTACGGGAATCGTTGCATATGAGGGGGATCTATTTGGGGAAAAGTATAGGGGTATGATTTTAAGTGCCGAAGCAGCTCGTAATACCATAATGGCTTTTTTTCCTAAGGTTGATGGAGCTGGCTACGAGCTAAAGCACAGTGATTTTCTTACAACCAATATTGAACAAAAATATAGTGGAGTAGATACTAAAGGGCAGACGTCCTCTGAGCTTAAAACATGGTTTAGACCTTCTGATGTCACCGTTGGTCCAGATGGGGCAATCTATTTTACAGATTGGTTTGATCCCCGTGTTGGTGGGCATGCGGATTTCGATAGTAAATTAACAGGATCTATATATCGACTCGCTCCTAAGGGCTTTAAGTCTGTAGTTCCTAAAATTGACTTATCTACAATTGAAGGTCAGCTACTCGCTCTTAAAAGTCCTGCAGTTAATGTTCGAGCTTCAGGCTTTTTACGCCTTAAAGCCAAGGGAGTAGAGTCTGTAGAACCTGTCGCAAGCTTATTAACAGATTTAAATCCTTACATTCGCGCACGTGCTATATGGCTACTTGCTCAATTAGGGCCTCTAGGCATATCACGGGTAGAGGCTTTACTTAAAGACGCTGATCCGCTGATTCGAGTAACGGCGTATCGCTCACTCCTTCAGGCTGGATCTGATCGTTTAAAATATGCTTCTGTACTTGCTGTTGATACTTCTCCTGCGGTGCGCCGCGAAGTTGCTTTATCGTTACGAGATGTTTCGTTTGACCAATCAAAATCTCTGCTCCTTACACTTGCTCAAGGCTACAATGGAAGCGATCGTTCATATCTTGAAGCGTGGGGAACAGGTTGCTCAGGAAAAGAAGAAGCTATGGCTGATTTGCTCTATGCTAACGCACAACAAACAGATGCTTTAAAATGGAGCGCTTCTTATGCTAAACTTATTTGGAGATTAACCCCAAACAGAGCTGCAACTGATTTTGCAAAACGTGCTTCATCTAATACTTTGAGTATTCGTGAGCGTCTAGATGCAGTTACCGCACTAGGATTCATGCCTACAATGGAAGCTTCCTCAGCGCTTCTTGATTTAGCAAAAAACGGCAAAGACCCTATTAAGTTAACCGCTTTTTGGTGGCTCTTACGTTACAAGGATTCTCGCTGGAAAGAATTTGGTGTAGGACAAGCTCTTAAAATAAGCGGATTATACGATCCTGATAAGCTTAAGTTTGTTTCAATGATTGTACCTGATGCTCCTAAAACAGAACTTTCTGTGCATGCAATAGCACAGCTAACTGGAGACGCTACGCACGGACATAGTGTTGCCCAATCCTGTATGATGTGTCACAAAATAGGTAATGAAGGAACGGATTATGCTCCTGATTTGACAGGATTTGCTAAACGCCAAACAAAAGAGGTTGTTCTAGAATCTATCGTATATCCATCAGAGGATATTTCCCAAGGCTATGATGGCACTGAGCTTAAACTCATAGATGGAACGGTAATCGATGGCTTACAGCTTACGACCGGAGATCCTATTATAATTAAGTCAATGACGGGACTCACCCAGATGGTACCAGCAAACAAAGTAAAAACTAAGCGTGGATTAGGGAGTAAGTCTTTGATGCTTAGCGCAGATCAATTGGGGCTTTCTTCACAAGATTTAGCAGACGTAGTAGCTTATCTTAAAACGCAAGGCTAGGATTCTTTGCTAGCTAAGTACCTATTTTGTAGTGGATTAGAACGTAACCTGCAAATAGGTTAAGCGTCATAATTATACCCCAATTATGAGGAATTCCTTCTATTACTGTTTTGCTTTACTCGTTTTAGTTAATATCGGCAGTGCTGAAGAGGCTTTGACAGCATCTAGTGTACCGATTCATCCCGAAGGATGGGTTCCTCCTATTCTAAGTCCCGAGGATGAATTAAAGACCTTCCATCTTCCTGCAGGCTATCACATGGAGCTCGTCCTTAGTGAGCCAATAATTAAAGAGCCCGTGTGGGCCTCGTTTGATGCTAATGGCCGAATGTATGTAGTGGAAATGCGAAGCTATATGCAGGATGCAGATGGTAGTAATGAATTTGCTCCAATCAGTCGTGTTTCACGCCACGAAAGTTCTAAAGAGGATGGGGTATATGATAAACACACTGTCTTTGTTGATCATATGGTTTTACCGCGTACGGTTTTACCGCTCGATAAGGGTAAAGTATTAATTGGACGCACAAATACAAACGATCTCACGCTTTATAAAGATTCTAAAGATCTAGGCGTAGCAGACTCAAATGAGTTGTATTACAGCGGTGGTCCCTACACAGGAAATCTTGAGCATCAACCCAGTGGTCTTATATGGTCCCTCGATAATTGGATTTACACCACATACAATTCTTATCGTTTACGTTGGAGAGAAAATGCAAGTATGCTAAGGGAGCCAACTGCTAACAATGGCGGTCAGTGGGGGCTTACCCAAGATGATTTAGGTAAATTATGGTTTTCAACAGCTGGTGGTGAAAAACTATTTCTTCATTTCCAAACCCATATTTTATACGCAGCCGTTGATAGTTCTAAGCAGTGGGACCCAAATTTTCCTTCGGTATTTCCGTTAGTTGGTTTAGCTGACGTACAAGGGGGTAAAGATCGTTTTCGTCCCGAGGACAAAACACTCAATCATGCTACAGCAATAGCTGGTCAGGAAGTTTACAGAGGAGATCGATTACCTGCTGAATTAAAAGGAAATATTTTTATTGGCGAACCCGTAGGCAGACTTGTGCGTCGCGCGACTATTGAAGTTAAAGATGGTATTACCGTTGTAAGTAATCCTTACCAAAAAGAGCATAGCGAATTTTTGCGTTCATCTGATCCTTATTTCAGACCCATTCAAATTACCAATGCTCCAGATGGGTGTTTGTATATTGTCGATATGTATAGAGGCATAATTCAGGAAGGTAATTGGGTTAAAGCCGACTCTTATTTAAGACCTGTAGTTGTAGGTCACTCACTACAAAAGTCTATTGGTCATGGTCGTATTTGGCGTTTGGTTTATGACGGAATAAAGCCCTCAACTCCTCTTCGCTTATTTGATATGAATACTGCAGAGTTAGTCGCTCAACTTTCCAGTCCTAATGGATGGATACGAGATAATGCTCAAAAGCTTCTTGTTTTACGCCAAGATAAGTCAGCTGCTCCTATTTTACGTACAACTGCATTAAGTTCGGGAGACTTCTATGGTCGTTTACATGCTCTATGGACGTTGGAGGGATTAAACTTAGTTGATGTATCCATGATAGATACTCTACTTGCCGATCCTGATGCAAAAATACGTGCTACTGCAATTCGTGTAGCCGAAAGTATTTCTCAATCAGGTAGCATTAGTTTAAAGCCTCGTATTCTTGCTTTGTTTAATGACTCTGATCCAACGGTTGCATTACAAGCTATGATGAGTGCGCGCCAACTCAAGTGGTCCGAATGGTCCACGTTAGCTAAGCCAATTATTGCAACGACAAAGTCTGAAGGCATAAAAGAAATCGGTTCAGAACTTCTGAAACCTGCAGATCGTTTTGAAATTAAAAAACGCACTGCTCAACAAGTAGCTCAACTCAGGCAGGGACAAGCAATTTATGATAGTCTTTGTTTCGCATGTCATGGCTCAGATGGCAGAGGTGTAGCGATTGGAGACAAAGGAGATATGAAACTTGCTCCTTCATTAGTAAATTCACGTATTGTAATGGGTCCTCCTCAGCAGATTACTCAAGTTTTACTTCACGGCTTGAGTGGCCCTGACGGAAATAAAACATACCCAGGTCAAATGATAGCGATGGCAGAAAATAGTGATGAATGGATTGCAGCTGTTGTTTCCTTTGTAAGGACTAGTTTGGCTGGTAATTCTATGCCAAGCGATGGATCATTTGGATATCATACACTTCCTAAGAAAAATGCTCCAGGAGGAGATAGTGTTTCAGCTAGTGAAGTTAAACTTTGGCGCGCACTCTATGCTTCAAAGAAAGAACCTTGGACACGTGAAGAGCTCACTAATGCAATTTTACCAGAAAGACTGAATAATTCAAATATGTGGCGCGTATGTGTGGGTAATCAAAAAGAAACAGTTAATACTGGCTTAACTTTTGATGAATCTGGAAACATAAAATTTAATTCAGGAGTTCCCCAATCTTCAGGCTATTGGTTTCAAGTTGAGCTACCCGATGAAACGACGATAGCCGGTGTACGTTTGGATGCCGGGGAAAATGTAGGATCATTCCCTAGAGCATATCGTATTGAAGCATCTTTAGATGGTAAAAATTGGGATAAAACACTTGTTGCTTCCCGAGGTAACGGAATTCTAACTTGGGCACATTTCAATCCTATCAAGGCAAGATTTATTCGTATTACCTTAACAGGTGCAGGCAGTGATGGATGGTCGTGGGCTATATCTCATATGGATATATTTAAATCCTATAATGCTAAAAAAGAATCTCAGTTTAGTAAGAATAGTACGAGTACATCCTCAGGAGTCAGATTTGCTAAAGACTAAGTATTCTTAATCTACTGGCTTGGAGAAAGGCTCCAAGCCTGCTTAGCTTAGTATATGGCATCAGCACTCATCGTTAATCATTTAAGGAAGGATTACGCTCATATACATGCTGTTGATGATGTTTCGTTCGAGGTTAATGAAGGAGAAATTTTTGGTCTTATAGGGCCTAATGGTGCAGGTAAGACAACAACCTTAGAATCAGTGCTTGGCCTCACCTCGTATGATCAGGGATCGATATGTATATTCGGAAACGATTTATCAAAAAACCCTGATGAGGCTAAGGAGCTTATTGGAGCTCAGCTTCAAAACTCACAATTGCCGGATGTAATGACACCTAGACAGGCACTTATATTATGCGCTTCATTTTACAAAGACAGCGTGCCTGCTGATGAATTAATTGAACGATTCCAACTTAAGGAAAAAGCTAATTCTAATTTCGCCTCTTTATCGGGCGGACAAAAACAACGCTTATCTCTTGCGCTTGCGTTTGTAAACAAGCCAAAGCTTGTCATTTTAGATGAACCAACGGCTGGCCTAGATCCTCAATCGCGTAAGGAGTTGCATGCTCTTATAGCAGAGCAGCGTAGCCATGGTGTGACGATTGTATTTACAACGCATTTTTTAGAAGAGGCGCGTACATTATGTGACCGTATAGCTTTTATTAAAAACGGCTCTATAATTGGACTTGGCTCACCTGAGTCTCTCATTGAGCAGAGTGCTTTAAATACAAAAATAAAAGTAAGAGTATCTCGAGTTATTACAGAAGAGGCGTTACTTCTATTACCCTTTGTAATTTCTGTTAAGTCGATTTCAGGCTTTGAAAATTTAATAGAAACCACGCGCGTTAATAAAACGCTCTCTGCCCTGACAAGCTATTTAGATAGTACAGGTATAGAGTTACACGATTTACAAATAAATAGGCCCACACTCGATGATGCCTTTGCATACTTTGTTAGTTCGGTAATTTAAAAATAATTAAGCGTATGATAAAAGGTTTTTTTTATCACTTAATATTAAGTTTAAAGCTTAATTTTAAAAGTAAACAGCCTCTCATTTATGGCTATCTCGTTCCTGTTTTTTTCCTGATAGCATTTGGGGCTGTTTTTAGAAACGGAAATCCACCACTTATTCATCAGATGAGTCAGCTTATTACAATAAGTGCATTAGGAGGAGCTTGTTTTGGAATGCCAACAGCTCTAGTTTCGGAACGAGATCGTGGTTGGTTAAGAAGATATAAATTATTTCCACATGGTCTCATGCCTCTGGTACTGAGTACGCTGGTAGCGCGATTTATCCTTATTGCTTCAGCTGCATTATTACAAATCTTGCTAGCGCATTTTTTTTATGGAACTCCTTTTCCTGAATATCCGTTATATTTTTGTATAGCATACTGTGCTGTGGCTATTGCTTTTCTTGGTGTTGGTTTAGTTATTGCCGGAGTAGCTAAAAATGTTCCTGCAGTACAAGCACTTGGACAATGTATTTTCTTACCACTCATTATGATTGGCGGAGTAGGTGTGCCGCTTCTAGTCTTACCAGACTGGGCTCAAAAAGTAGCAACATTCCTTCCAGGTAAATATGCCTGTGAAGCTATTCAAAGTGGATTTACTTTAGACGGACATGGAAGCGTCTTTGAGTTAAATATAATTGTATTACTTGTAATGGGTGGATCAGCTTTAGTAGTTGGATCGAAACTATTTAAATGGGGTCAAAACGATACGATATCTTTTAATACTCGATATTGGATTATGATTGCTTTGCTGCCTTGGTTATTCGCCGGCTTTTTTTCGCTAAAGACAGATCGCTGGCATCCTATTGCTGAGGTGCCCATCGATGAGGCCAAAGCCATTACTGAGACTCAAATGAATCAAATATCGTTTGATAATTTACCTCCTGATGATGGCACGGTTACCCCCATCGCTGCACCAGATGTAGACTTACCTTTAGAGTCCAGTACACGTTTAGATCTCATACGTTCAAAGCTTGAACAATGGACTCCAGGCCATAACAAAAATTCTGCTCAAGCGATACGTTGTTTATTATGTGTCGTAGCAGTAGCTGACGTCAACGAAGACCAACTGGAAGGAAGTATCGCACAAACCGTATTTCAATACATCCAGGACACTTTCAGCCCTACTGAAGTAGAGCACGGACTTGCGTGGGTTGCTTTGTATCCTTCCTCAGGTCTTACAGTGAATTCAGTTCCTGAACTTAAGATTGAGGGAGACTTCTACGAAAAAACAATCCGAATTAGAGCTCAGATTTATGCTATAAAATTTTTTGGACGTATTCGCCACAAATTGGCGAATTAGTAATTAAACAGTACAGGTCTGAACCGCCTGACGAAGGGAGCTAAAGGGTTCTTTGGCAGGAATAAATTCTTGAGCAACATAACCTGTGTATCCCGTCTCTTTAATTGCTCGCATAATCGCTGGATAGTTTAACTCCTGTGTTGCATCTATCTCATGTCTACCGGGTACTCCGCCCGTATGATAGTGGGCGATATAGTCATGATATGTTTTTATCGTATGAATGATATCACCTTCCATAATCTGCATATGATAAATGTCATAGAGAAGTTTGAAGCGTTCTGATTTTACGCGTTTCACAAGCTCTACTCCCCATAGCGTATGGTCGCACATATAGTCTTTGTGATTTACCTTACTATTTAGTAACTCCATACAAACAGTGACTTTTTGTTTTTCAGCTTCGGCTACAATCTGCTTCAAACCTAATACGCAATTTTCCAATCCCTGTTCATCTCCCATTCCTTTTCTATTACCAGAAAAACATATTACATTAGGAATGCCTGCTTCTGCACATGCCTTTATCCGTTCTATCATACCTGGCACATACTTAGCGTGATTTTCAATACGATTAAATCCATCAGGTATTTTTGTTACACCGTTAGCCATTGCGCAGGTTAATCCGTATTTTTGAACAATTGGCCATTCAGTTGGGTCTAGTAATTCAATTGAGGATATACCTACAGCTTTAGCTCCAACACTAAGCTCTTCTAAATTGATCTTAGGATAGCACCATCGGCATACGGAATGTTTGAATGAATTATTCTCTTCAGCTTTTACAAATGGGGTACTTGCACTTAGTGCAGCAGCCCCAGTTAATAAGCGTAGTGCATCACGGCGTGTTAGATTCATTGGGTGGGGTTATAGATTAAAGTAATGCTCACTTGAACCTATAAACGAGGCTATAATTTATTATACCCTCGGACAACTCAAAATCTACCTTTAAGATGGTTTTAATTTACGATTAAAAAGAATCGAATCTGTAGAGTAAATAATCAGCGCTATCCAAATCAAAGCAAATGCAGCAAATTTCTGGGGCGTAAAGCTTTCTTTATATAAACATACGCCTAGGATTAAATTGCTCGTAGGAGTTAGATACTGCAACAAACCTAGCGTAGATAGTTTTAGATGCTTTGCAGCATTCGCAAATAGTAGAAGCGGTACCGAAGTTACAATACCAGTGCAGAAAATAAGAATGTGAGTAATAAGGTCGGAATGGCCTAATGCTCCTAAACCTTGGTGATTACGCCAAAGAAGAAATATAATTGCGAACGGAGTTAATAATGAAGTTTCCACCACAAGACCGGAGAGTGGGCTTAAAACAGACTTCTTCCTAAGTAAGCCGTAACATCCCCAAGTGATTGCTAATCCTAGAGCAATATAAGGTAAGTGACCGTAGTCGTAAACTAATATAAATACACCTAATCCAGCCAAAGCTATGGCAAGCCATTGATTTAATCTTAAATGTTCTTTTAGTAGAAAGTAGCCTAAGCATGCATTTAAAAGGGGAACGATAAAGTAGCCTAAGCTAGATTCTACGATATGACCTGAATTTACTGCCCATACATAAATGAGCCAATTACTCGAAAGCATTAGCCCGGTCAGTAAATTGATTAAAATGTAATTTAGGCTTTTAAAAGCCGATTTAATTTCTGCTAGACCTTGAGTGAAAAGAACGATCGGGGTTACGATAAAGAAAGACCATACGATTCGATGGGCAATCAATTCGGTTGCATCAACTGAGTGAAGATTTTTCCAAAACAATGGAAATAAGCCCCAAATCACATATGCGAGAAGAGCTGTAACTATGCCCACTTTGGCATTCGATTTGTTATGATTTGGCACAGACAATCATTTGGATTAAGAATAACAAAATCGTCAATCTTATGCCTCCTTTGGAAGGCTTGTCTTAATAAAGAAAAGATTTACAATAAATAAATGGAAATCCAAGCTGCTGTTTCAGATCCACGTGCTGGAAGCCATAGCATTGAATTAAAACTTAAGGATGTTTCACAGCTTTTTAATTCTTTAGATCCTTCCCCTTTTGATAGTAAAGATTTAGATCACGACGCAGAGGAGTTTATACTGAGTTGGGCGCGAGAATTAGATTCAAAAGGACCACTTCATCTTCGTTTGCATCTTGAGAATCCTTTAATCTTACCTTGGAGTCCTCAAACAGTAGAAGAATCTATAAGGCATTATTTTGCTTACCGAGCTACAATGAACGATCTTGAGTTACGTCAACTCTTTAAGTTAGGACGAATAACTCTCATAATTGGTATTACATTTCTTATGCTTTGTATCGGAGTTGGCCGAATACTAGATTCAGATTTAGTAAATATACACGTAACAAGTCTAGTTAGAGAAAGCCTTACTATCGGGGGATGGGTAGCTATGTGGCGACCCATGCAAATATATCTTTATGACTGGTGGCCTATTAAAAGACGCAGCGTTCTCCTTGTTCGTCTCAGTAATATAAAAGTCGATATTAAGTTTTCAGCTTAAATAGTATGTAATTTAAAGCCGAAAATCTTATAGTTTTTACTTCTGATAACTTAGACTACATTTACCCATGTATTAGCTTGAGAAGCAGTGTACATAGCCTCCATAGCTGAAACTCGCGCCGCAGCTTCGCTAGGTTTAACAAGAGGCTGATTTTTAGCTCCTCTAACTGCTGCTATAAATTGATTAATAGGCGATTCAGGTGTTTTAGGGAACTCTAGGATTGGTTTTTTTCCATCATACCCTTTCTTCTTATTTTTGTAGTAAAGATTTCCATTAAAAATTACAGCATGAGCTTCCGTCCCACTAATTAAAAAACCTACTGGATCGTCTACATCAACCCAACCTGCAGCGAGTGTACCAATCACTCCACTTTTAAATTTAATAAGTGCTTCACCTGTTTCGTCACATTCACCGTAATTATGTAAAACGGGTTTTATAACCGCACTTACGGAATCAATATCTCCTAGAATCCACATGAGGATATCTAATTTATGTGTTCCGAGATCTCCAAAGGCTCCTACACCAGCTATGGAAGGATCTGCCATCCAGCGATATTCTTTATCAAACCAATGCCCTAAGGAGCCGCTATGACAATTAGACGCTCTTGCTCGTGTGATAATACCGAAGTCACCATTAGCTACTTCATTCTTCAGGAAAATATGCTTTGGATCTACTCGATTAAAATAACCTGTGGTAAAAAGCACACCGGCTTTATCAATTGCAGCAGCCATTTCTAGACTCTCTCGTGTGTTGATTCCCAGTGGTTTTTCAACAAACATATGCTTACCTGATTGAGCACCCTTCAGTACTAGATCATGATGAAGGTTTGTTTCCGATAGAATTACGACAGCAGTGATCTGAGGATCAGACCATATTTCTTCTGCAGATTCTACAGCTTGAGCACCTAGAAGCGTAGCGTATTTTTGAGTACGAACTTTATCGTGATCATACACTGCCTTTACTCGCACATTAGGGTGATTCTTTAAATTTTTCGTATAACTTGGTGTATGGATATGTGCTAGGCCAACAAACCCTACAACAACCTTATCTGTCGTCTGAGCCTTGAGAAGATTGGGCAGTGAGGCTGCAAGTAGAGTAGCACTCGATGCCGTTATAAATTGCTTACGATTTAGGGTAACTGAGTTCATAGTTTGGAGTTATATGGATTAAAATAATTTTTAGTTTTCTTCCCCTTGGTACTTTTTCTCTCCCGCTGTAATTGCAAACGGTAAACAATTTTCCTTTGGTGGAAGAGGGCAGGTTGCATAGGGTGTAAACGCGCATGGAGGATTCTCTGCGCGATTAAAATCGAGAGTAATTATTCCATTTTTTGGCCAATCAGCATAAAGAAAACGTGATGCTCCATAGGTGTCTAGTCCGCTTGTTTTATCACGAATAATGAAAAAGAGAGGCTCATCCTTACCTTCAGTTATAGGTATTAGTTCATAGGTTTTACCCGAATAATTAATAACTGCCTTACCAGGAACTGGCTCCAAGGATGTCTGGCCTAAAACATTTGTTATATTAATGTGATGTTCTGGATTAAAGTTAACCCATTTAGCATTAATGCGCCACGCTTTGTTTATAGGATAATAATCTAGTCCTTTAAAATCTAGTCTCCGTTTTGAAATGCTGTCTTTAACTCTTAGGCCGATCTTATCGCCACGTTTTATAATAAAAAAACTGACTGAACCGTTTTGGATAAGACTAGGTTTTTCCTCATTCGTAGAAATCGAGATAGATTTTTTGATAACTTCTTTATCAATTGTAACTGTAGTCTCGTTACTGGGTTCAAACACAAGCGAGTTATCTTTAGACCATGTAATAAGTCCAAAATGTGCGGGACCTGCACTGAGTTGAATCGAGTTATCCGAAGAGGCACCAACGGTGTTCTTGCCCAAACTTAACCAGTGTAATCCTATAAGAGATAGCCATCCATCTGAGGCAGATAATTTATCACATCTTTTATGCCTCCATACGTCTTCTTGTGATTCGTAGGTATCTGCACGAACAAGTGCCGTAAAAATTAGGCTTAGAAAAAGCCATAAAAAAACCCGATTCCTTGAAGATATACTCATGGTAATCGGGTTCTTGCTCCTGCGAAAAGTTTAAATTTTGTCTACTACAATATTTTTAAATTCAACAACATGGGTATGAAATTGAAGACCAATGTGGCCTTTTAAATCCATATCTTTGTAAGCTTTATTGAATTTATTCTTTGTACCATCTGGGTTTTTATGCGCAGAGGTCCACTTGTTTAAATTCATATTAATGATTTCTTCACCGTCTAAGGAAACCTTTATCGTTTTACCTTTAGCTATAATTAAGTAATGGTGCCATGTATCTGGAGCGATTTCTATTTGGTGGCTTGGAGCGAGACAGTCATAAATTGCGCCTACAATATGTTTATCGTTAGAGTCATCCTCTTGAAGTATCTGTACTTCAATTGTATTGTGCAGCCAATGTACAATGTCAGAGCTTCTTAAATATACACCACTGTTAGTCTTTTCATGACAGCGAAAATCTAGATTTAAAACAAAGTCTCCGTAGGTGTCTTTTGTCCATATATCACCACCGTTTTTTTCAACAGAGGTAAGCACTCCATTAATCCATGACCACGTGCCTGGTTTGTAGATAGCGTTTGAAAGATCTTCAGCAAACACAGGTTGAGGAGGCAGCCATTTTTTTGAATCTACTCCATTTCCCGGGCCAATATCTTGATGTACATCTTTAGTGAATTGTCCTTTTGGAGAAGATGTCTCTTGGCTAAAAGCCATGAGAGCTGAGCTTAGAATAATTACTGTAGTAAAGAGTGAGGTAAGTTTCATAGTTTTAATAATTAGTTTTCTTAGAACTCTTCAGTACAAACGGTAGTTTTTATCAAGGAAGCGATTTGCTTCAGGTACATTTGTGATTAGCCCTTGAGCAGCGTCCCACTCGATTGGTTTTCCAGTGCGTATTGCTATATTTCCTAAAAGAACAAGCTCTGTTAGATCCCCAGAATGATCCACAATATTTGAGCAAGGAGGGGTTCCTCCCTTACATCCGTTTACCCAATCCATATGTGAATTACCTTTCGGTATACGTGGAAGAGTCTTCTTTGGGCGCTTGAAAGCTGTCATTGCTGACTCTGGAATTAATCGGACGGTTTCGCAATAATCGCCGGGTGACATGATTACACCTTTATTACCACGGTAATACGTTCCACCCTTTGGAAGTTTTCCGCCTGCGCCAAGTTCTGGAGGTGTTGGAGGAAGTTTTCCACCATCATACCAGTAATATTTTATTGGTGGTAAATCACCGCGTTGGGGAAATTCGTAAACGATCTTAGACCATGAAGGACAAACTAAATCTGAACAGCCTTCTGATTCGGCAGTGACTGTGCAGTTGCCGCGTAGATTCAACGCCCAAAAAGGCGCATCCATCTGGTGACATGCCATGTCGCCTAAAGCACCACAGCCATAATTCCAGTAACCTCTCCAATTAAAAGGAGCAATTTTTGAACTATAACCACGCTCAGGAGCTACTGCTAACCAGAGATTCCAATCCATTGTAGAAGGCACAACTGGCTCTTCAGGAGCAGGAGGCATTCCTTGTGGCCATATCGGACGATTTGACCAACTATGTATTTCAGTGACTTGGCCTATTGCGCCCGCATCGATCCACTCCCTAAGTAGACGAGTACCTTCGTTACAATGGCCTTGATTACCCATTTGACTTACAACCTTGGCCTTTATGACCGCTGCCTTAAGCGCTCTTACTTCATTAATCGTATGGCAAAGTGGTTTTTGAACATAAATATGTTTACCCATTTCAACAGCCATAAGAGCTGCTGGGAAGTGAGTGTGATCGGGTGTCGTTACAATGACAGCGTCAATTTGATCACGTAATTCATTTAACATTTGGCGATAATCCCTATAGCGCAGTGCGTTTGGGAATCTACCAAAACTTTCAAGAGCATTACTAAAGTCTACGTCACAAATAGCTACTATTTCTTCGCTTTGGCAGCCTAAGATATCACTGGTTGCTTTACCGCCTCCTCCTACACAGGCAATACGTAGTTTTTTTGAAGGAGATACTAGGTTTGTGTACCGTTCGGATTCAGCCGCTTTTAGCGGCGGGCATGCTGCCGCAAGGGCTGCAAGGGAACTAGCTTGAACGAATTGGCGACGACTTAGGAGTGACATAGGGGATTAGAAAATAAAGACGCTATCTAAAAGGTGTGGTTACGCTATGGAGTACTGCATCCACAGCTATAAATTAACCTTATTCACTCAGACCTACAAGTACATACAGCCCAAGATCTCAGACTAGCTGCTGAATCTAGCTTTTAAAAAATAACTCAAATGAATAAAGGTATTAGAGCGGAACTACAGGTGTAAGAATTGTAATAAATTTCGCTTCCTTGCCCTGAGTTTCAATATAAAACCCTTCACGTAATTTAGGTGGGACATCTGGTGTGGTAGAATGCCATATTGTAAAAGGACCTTTTACCTTGAAGGTAAGTTTCATTTGAGTTTCACCGAAAAGTGCCAGTATTTTCACTTCATCTACACATTCTGCACGGGTAACATTTTTCCAGTATTTAAAGGAAATAGGTCTATTATCTTTCAGGGTATCCGTAGGTTTAAATTGGGATGTGATATCTGCTTTACCCTCAATATGAAAAGCTAATCCAAGAGCGTGAGATGAGCCGTCTCTACTCTTTATCTGGGCAATATCGATCAAGTCATTTCCTTGGATAAAAAGAGTGCGTCCAGCAATCGCATCTGGGCGGTAGTTGGGCTGAAGTGCGGTCATGCTTCCTGTATCTGGTGAAAACTTAAGCAGGCGTCCCTTCTTGGGTGGAACTTCTCCCTTACCATCGATAAGAGGTATGTTGTGGTTTAAACCTTGAGTGTAGTACTCTTTATAGTACGGAGAGCCATACCCTGTAGTACCAGGGTCATGAGTAATATCTTCTTTGCCATAGAATACAGAATAATTAAGTGCTTCTGCTTGAGAGTGAGATGCGGTCAATTGACCATAATGAAGGAAAACCTGCCAAGGGCCTTTCCTAATCAGTGCCATATTAGATGAATCTAAACTAACACTTTTAACTTCAGGAAGTGTATAAGGTCTAGGTGATCGGTGAGGCGGATCTATGAGTGTATTCCAGCTATATTGCTTCAGAGCTGTTTCTAATCCAAGTGTTGTCGGAAATACGCGATAAGTAGAGGAAAGAAAAGTATCGTGGGGTGCTGTTTCAATTCCTGTTCCATCCGCTGGATTTGGAACGGTTCCATTAGGAAAGCGTAAATAGATGGGAGAAAGCATTAAATTTTCGCCCTTGACCATTTCTAAAGCTAGTTCTGAAGAACGATTATAAAGTCCTGCAATTTCAAAAAGATCGTTGAGAGCCTCTACGACATATTCGTTATAATGGAACGACTGCTCATACCATAAAAAGTCATCGGTTATACCTCGTGCAATTTGTTCACGTAGGCCAAATTTACCTTCAATTACGGTATGCCAAAGCGCTTCGTTATGATAAACGAGGGCAAAGGCCGCTACACAGGTGCGGTGCCACGTTGCAATATTATGAATTTGATGAAATCCCTCATTAAGTACATCGGCTTCAGGTTTAAAAAAGTGATCCCACCAAAATTGTTTACGTACGGGATTAACTTCATCCTCAATTAGACGTACCGTATTGATATACAGAAATCCACTCGTTGCTACGTCTAAGGATTGCCAATACAGACGAGCGCCTTGATCTTTTCTTTGAGGAATCCAATCGAGGTAGTGCTCTGCGTAGAAATCGAGTTGCTTTGCTGACCACTCGGCATATTTTTTCTCACCAGTAAGATGATAGAGGCGAGCAGAGCGAAGCATCATTTCTGCATGTTGAATTCTAAATTCATATACCCAAGCCGCCATTAATTTTGGCGTAATTTCTACATGAGGATCTGACGGGCTGTGGAAATAAGACACTTCCTCCCCTGGGATTTCCGGAGTCCATGTCAGGTAAGCTGCATCTCTAGGGCTTACGAAATCGTGATGCCAACCGCATATCCACGAAACACGGTCGCTACGTTTGGATATCCATGCATCCACTGCGTTTTTTTCATTACTTAGCCAGGACTTCCATTTAGGATCTGTTTTTACAGTCAGTTTTGCTGCATTCCAGTCTTCTTGAGCTACTCGCCAAGGCCTGCCTTCATTTGAGTATACCTTCATCTCAGAAAAAGCTTGTTCAGCCTCTTTAAGTGATGTTGCCACTAAGCTAGGTGTAAAAAACGTTAACGAAGCGAGTACACTTGCTAAGATTAAACAGGATAAGGATTTCATAATGAAACAAATCTACCGTACAATATTTTGATCTACTTAAGCTTAGCAAACTCTTCTCAGGCTTAAGCGTTAACCATTAAGATAGTCCTGGCCACGTGGTTGTGTTGTTCCAGAAATCTACTGCTCTATTTCCGTAAAATCCTGTAAGCACTTGGTCTATCACACGCTGGGTGCGAAGTGCAGAGCTACCTGTACTAGGAGCATTACCTAACCCAAGCAGTTCGTTTGTGATCAGCTCTATTAATGGCTGGGCTACGTGAGTTGGATTAGGTATATTAAAGCTCTGTAGACCTAAAGGTGTATTTACGCAGATAGGATCGTCTGATCCAAACGCAAAATAGATTTCACCTTTAGTCCCTTTAAGCGTTAATTTATCCTCTTTTATTTCAGAGTAAAAATTCCAAGACGCTTTTCCTGGAATATTTTCTGCAGTGAAAAAAGTCATCTCTACGTAATCTTCAACTAATGAGAGTTTATTTTGGCGGTAAGAGATTCCTTTTACCTCCTTAAGAGCGCCAAAGTAAAAGTCCAATATATCAAGTACGTGAGAGCCCACGTCTAAAAGAAGGCCTCCCCCTGAGTGCTGAGCTGATACTCTCCATGCGTGCTTAGTTGAATCAGCATTTTGTGGAGTTGGACTAGAAAAGCTAAATTCAATCGCTACTATTTTACCGATAACCTGAGTATCGATTAAATCTTTTACTTTTAAAAAGCGTGGCATAGCTCTGCGATAATAAGCGACCCAAAGTTTTTGTTTAGCCTCAGTAAAAGCGTTAAGCATAATTTCACACTCTGTGGTGTTTCTCGCCATTGGTTTTTCAACGTAACAGGGTTTTTTTGCCTGAGCTACCGCGCGGGCAATCTCGCAGTGGGATCCTGGTGGAGTTGCAATATATACGGCATCGACATCGGGATCTGCGATTAGCGCTTCAGTGGTCGAATACCACTTAGGTACGTTGTGTCGCGTTGCATAATCACGAGCTAAGTCTGGTGTTCTTCGCATCACAGCAATTAATTCAGAACCAGGTGCTTTTTGAAATCCTGGTCCACTCTTAATTTCAGTTACATCACCGCAACCAATTATGCCCCATTTGATTTTATTCATACGTTATTATTTATAAAAAGAGTTAGTTAGGTCTTGGGCAATACTATGGTTATTAAGCTCTTGTGCTTTTGTAGAACAGTGAGCATCGATTTTAAGTCAAAACGTAGATATCGATTTAATTTTAAAACTATTAAACCTAGAATTAACAGTAATACTAAATGCTAGTTTCTTGGTAAGTGCATGTTGCCTCTTGCAAGGAGTAGGTAATTTCGTGTTAAAGTTAACATGCTTTCAATTACCTCTTTATATGCCTAATCAGACTTATGATGCAATTGTTGTGGGTTCAGGAATTAGTGGTGGCTGGGCCGCCAAAGAACTTACAGAACGTGGTCTTAAAGTGCTTCTTCTCGAGCGGGGTGAAAATATAGAACATATCACTGGATACACGGATGCGCTCAAAGCGCCTTGGCAACTTCCTCACCGCGGAAAAATAACTAATCAAGTTAGAGAGGAGCAAGTCGCTGCTACTCAGAGTAAATTTATTCATGAAGCAGGGTCTTCTTTTTGGGTAAAGGAATCTGAATCTCCCTACGTTCAGACAAAGCCGTTCGATTGGGTCAGAGGCTATCATGTAGGAGGTCGATCTCTGATGTGGGGCAGGCAAAGTTATCGTTGGAGTCCTGCAGATTTTGAAGCAAATTTAAAAGACAGTATTGGCGTAGATTGGCCAATTCGCTACGAAGATATTGCTCCGTGGTATAACTATGTTGAGGGCTTTGCAGGAATTAGCGGTTCTTTAGAAGGATTGCCCCAGTTGCCTGATGGCAATTTTTTACCGCCTATGGAACTTAATTGCGTCGAGAAAGATGTAGCAGCACGGATTCGTTCTCATTACGCAGATAGTCGCCGATTGATTATTGGTCGTGTTGCTAACTTAACGACATCACATAACGGACGACCTAATTGTCAGTACCGAAGTAAGTGTGATTTAGGGTGTCCTTTCGGAGCCTACTTTAGTACCCAATCATCTACGCTTCCTGCTGCATTAAAAACAGGTAATTTAACGCTACGTCCTTTATCGATTGTTACTCAAATTCTTTACGATAGGGATTCGAAAAAAGCAACAGGAGTGGAGGTGCTTGATACCGAAACAAAGCTTACAACAACGTTTAATGCTAAGATTATTTTCTTGTGTGCATCATCAATGAATTCTGCATGGATACTCATGCAGTCAGCGTGTAATATTTGGCCAAACGGTTTAGGCAGTAGTAGTGGTGAATTAGGCCATAATATTATGGATCATCACTACAGAGTGGGAGCTTCTGGCCACGTAGAGGGTTTTAAAGATCTTTATCTTTATGGCCGTAGAGCAAACGGGTTTTATATTCCTCGTTTCAGAAATTTAAATGGTGATAAAAGAGATTACATTCGTGGGTTTGCCTATCAGGGGTCTGCTTCAAGATCCGGCTGGCAACGCGATGTAGCAGAACTTGGTATTGGTATAGAACTTAAAGAGTCGTTAAATGAACCTGGAGCTTGGGAAATTGGAATGAACGGGTTTGGAGAAGTACTTCCTCGCCACAGCAATAAAATTACAGTGAGTAAAACAAAACAGGATAAATGGGGGTTACCTGTTTTAGATTTTGATTGTGCACTCAGTGATAATGAAATGCGTATGAGAAAAGATATGATTGCAGATGCAGTAGAAATGCTTGAGATTGCTGGAGTTACTCAAGTAAAGCCCCGGAGTGATCCGTATGCATTAGGCATGGGTATTCATGAAATGGGACCTGCTCGTATGGGACGTGATCCTAAAACATCCGTATTAAATAAACATAATCAAGTTTGGGATGCTCAAAATGTATTTGTAACTGACGGCGCCTGTATGGCTTCCTCGGCCTGTGTAAATCCATCTCTTACCTATATGGCATTAACTGCACGCGCTGCAGATTTCGCGGTAGAAAGTTTAAAGAAAGGTGATCTATGAATTCTAAAATAAATTCTTTTAATGAAGTGATATCACGTAAAGAAGCGATTCAAAGAGCAGTGCTTTTAATGGGAGGTATGATTATTGGTGCTCATACTCTTTTACGTGCCGAGGTGTCCGCGCCAATGCATTCGTATAATTTTACAGATTTGGATATAGAACTACTGGATGAAATTGCAGATATTATAATTCCTGCAACTAACATTCCTGGAGCAAAAGCAGTCAATTCAGGAGCATTCATTAGTATGGTTGTAAAAGATTGTTATTCAGCTGAGGAAGCCCGTATTTTTAGTGAAGGTTTAAATCAATTTTCAGAACTATGTGTAAAGAGTCAGGGTAAAAGTTTTCTTTCCTGTTCAGCTGCTGAGCGCATAGAAATTATTACACAACTCGATAAAGAAAATAAGCGGCATAAGTTGAAAGCCAGACCTGCAGCGCCGCCTCACTATTTTGGTATGATTAAGGAACTTACACTTTTGAGTTATTATACCTCGGAAGTTGGCGCTACTCAGGCTTTAAGATACATGGAAGTTCCTGGTTATTTTAATGGAAGTTTTCCTTATAAAAAAGGCGACCGTGCGTGGTGTGTTTGATGCTTACATAACTACATGCTTAAGCTCATTGGTATTGGTATAGTTGCATTAGGATTCGCGTGTGAGGTTAATCCACTACTTGTGGTTGTGCTTGCTGGTTTTGCTACTGGGCTTGTGGGAGGAATGTCTCTACATACTATTTTAATGGAATTGGGAACAGGTTTTGTAAAAAATCGCTCTATTCTTTTACCTGTAGTTATGATCCTTCCTACTATGGGACTGTTAGAAAAGTACGGACTCAAAATTCAGGCCCAAGCTTTGATTAGGAAAATGAAGCATGCCACCGCGGGCCATGTTATTTTAGCTTACACCGCAATACGCCAAATTTCTATTAGTGTTGGGCTCAATTTTGGTGGTCATGCGAGTATGATAAGACCCGTTATTGCTCCGATGGCTGAAGGTGCTGCTTTAAGTCAAAACCCTACTATTTCCGAAAAACTTTTAGATTCGGTTAAAGCACATGCCTCCGCTGCAGAAAATACGGGCGCTTTTTTCGGCGAGGATATTTTTATAGCCGTGGGAGGTGTAGTGCTTATGCACAACTTTTTTGAAGCCGAAGGAATGAAGGTAGGACTCTGGTCAATTGCGTTATGGGGAATTCCAACAGCACTTGCTGCATTTTGTGTGATGACGTGGCGTTGCTATCTTTTAGATAAGCGTATCGCTCTTGAGGGGTATGAAGTCGATAAAAACGCTACTAAAAAATGTTAACACTTGAACCCTTTTATAAGCTAGGAGGTTTTTTTCTCATCCTTGTTGCAGTGCGTATTTTTGGTAATGGACGAACCGCTCGCCAGTGGTGCTCAGCTCTATTTTGGGCTCTTTTAGGTGTGACCCTCGCCTACGGTAAAGTCTTAGATGCTGCAGTGGTAGGTGGATGTGTTGTTGCTATGGTATGTCTCGCTGCAAGTGGGTATGTGAAAGCAGCTGAACCTATTCAGTCGCAAAAGAATAAAACAGATTCGGTTAATTTAGGTATCAAACTAATATATCCCGCGCTCACTATTCCGAGTGTTGGTGTAATCGGTTCATTAGTACTCACGCGTATTAAAATCAATGGTGCTGCTAGTATAGATTCAAGCCAGGCTCCGCTTATTGCATTAGGTTTTGGCGCACTCCTAGCACTCTTGTGGAGTATGCGTATGACGCATGCTCCCATTAAACAACCTGTAATTGAAGGTAGTCGTTTATTTGAAGTTATTGGCTATGCAATTATTTTACCTCAACTCTTAGCCGCACTTGGTACTATTTTTACACATGCAGGAGTGGGACAAGTTATTGCAGGACTCGTTACGCAATCACTTCCCACGCAAATTCCCTGGGTTGCAGTGACTGCCTATTGTGTAGGTATGGCTGTATTTACTATATGTATGGGTAACGCTTATGCTGCTTTCTCGGTAATTACAGCAGGCATCGGTCTTCCCTTAGTGGTTAAAGCTCATGGAGGTAATCCAGCTATACTTGCTTCAATGGGCATGTTAGCCGGATATTGTGGAACACTTGTCAGTCCGATGGCTGCTAATTTTAATCTTGTTCCAGCAGCCTTACTTGAACTTAAAGACCGCAATGGAATTCTTAAGGCTCAATTACCAATAGCACTCGCAATTTTTTGTGCTAATCTAGGTATCTTGATTTTCTGTGTTTTTAGATTTTAGTTATAGAATGAAACGCTCCGTGCTTATCACTGGATTTGAACCGTTTGGAGGTGATTTACTTAATCCCTCTGAAGTCATCGCTCTTGCTCTTCAGGGCCGTGTAATTTCAAAACACGTCATACATGCTCAGGTCCTGCCCTGTGTTTTTGATCAATCAATTGAGGTGCTTAAAGATGCAATTAAAAACTATAAGCCGTCGCTTATAATTTGCTTAGGCCAAGCAGGTGGTAGAGATGGTATTACTCCTGAGCGTGTTGCTATTAATATCGATGACGCACGTATCGCGGATAATCATGCAAAAAAACCGATAGATCGAACTATTGTTAAAGGAGGTCCCGCGGCTTATTTTTCAACCTTACCGATAAAGGCGATTTCTTCAGAACTAAATAAATATAAGATCTCATCTAGCGTTTCACAAACAGCAGGAACATTTGTATGCAATCACGTATTTTACGCTTTGATGCATGCACTACGAACTAGAAAAAATGTACGAGGGGGATTTATTCACGTGCCTTGGTTGCCTGAGCAAATAAAGAACCGTAAAGGACAACCCAGCATGCCGATCGAAGTAATGATTAAAGCAATAGAAATTGTTGTTAAAGTAAGCCTCAAAAAAACGAAAGATAAACGTATGGCAGCAGGAGCTGAGCATTAAGCAATAATATGCTCTAGTTTGATGGGGTACGTTTTGTACGAATTCCACTGAGCAATGTACAAATCTTTACGGCTATCAATATACACGTCATGTGGATGCGTTAAGGTGTAATTATAAGGAACGAGGGGTTGTAGTATTCCTTCTTTATAGACGGGTGCTTCACCTCCTACAGCTGAAACGACCGTGTTTGATTTATCTAAGATTAAAATCATACCGTTTAAGCTCGTGATTGCTAAAGAATCTCCAAAAGGGGATATGTTGCTTGGTTCTGCACCCGGTAAAGCAACTACTTTTTCTAGCTCACCATTAAGCGAAAACCATTTTAATTTGGCGTTACCTCTATCGCAGATAAGAAGTGATGGTTTCTTTGACCGCATGTCTAGCCACACCGAATGAGGTGTTTTAAGATGGGATGGTGATTTTCCGGATCCACCAAACGTAGATATTAATTTCCAGTCAGGATCAAAATGATGCACAAAATTTGAACCATAACCATCACTGACATAAAAATCTCCATCTGGCATAAAGGCCACATTTGTAGGATGATATTTTGAGATATCGGGATATTTACTTGAGACAGCAACCGGGCTAATACGGCGTATTTCTGTTCCATCAGGTTCACAAAGTGCTATTGTAGAGATACCACAATCTGTTATCCAATAACGCTCAGAGCCTTTATAGTTTTCGATTCGTAGCGCGTGTGCTGCAGGAAAACGGTGTTCCCAGCTTGTCAGGTAGTCTCCTTGCTTTGAGTACGCAATGATATTGTTTTGCGTATTATTTGTGAGCATTAAGATCCTGCCTTGCTTATCTTCAATAATACCGTGGCAATCATTAACAGGATGTTGGCTGCGGTCTAGTCTTCCCCAGTAACGATTCACGCGGTACTTAAAATCTCCTTGTCCTAGAATTTCATCGTGTTTTAGATCTTCATAGGTTGTTTCAGCCGCACGAGATTTAGACCCTGGAATTAATGCTGTTGCGGATACAGTTGCTAAACCACTAAGAAATGATCTACGGGATAATAAGGTCATAGGTACAAATGAGACGATCTACACACGCGCAGGGTTACTACAAAAGCCGAAAGCAGATAAGACTTAACTAGAGACTGGCCTCTTCTGTTAAAATCACCACACTAAAAACACTTTGAATCGTCTTACTCGCCAAATTATTTGTGCTATTTTAGGTATCTTCCTTGCAGTAGCTGTTGTCTGGGCTGTAACCAACGCTCCTAATCTTCGCGCTGGGCCAGGCTATTATTTAAATCTGCTTAAAACATATGGCCCTGCTATCTTTATTTTCTGGCTAATAACAAACTTTTGGCCAGTTGAAGAAGATCGCATTGAAGCCACGGAAGAGACGCCGAAGACAATCCCTAATGTTGAAGGAGCTGTGCTTGATCAGTCAGAAGATGATCCTTATGTTTTTTCAGGATCTTGCTCTCCTCACGATGCACGTATTTTGCTCGCAAGCTTAGAAGAAAACGCGGTTCGATTCCAGATTGATGCTGGCACTGAAATGGGACGACAGATGAGCTTTCTAGGGAAACAGTCTATTTCATTTACTCCCATCCAGATATTTATTCACACTGAAGATAAAGAAAAAGCAGATAAAATTTTTAAAGAATCAGGTGTAGAGTTTGGTGCCCTTTAAAGTATTAATTACTTACTCTGGAAAAGGTCACTTTGTACGACTGCGTGGATCAAACTGCGCATACCGTAGTTGTCTTTTTGAGTAGAGTTAACAATCTCTTGCAGTGCCTCTCTATCACTAAAATGAATACCTGAACCTGTAGCGTAGATTACGAGTTGTTTTGCAATGTTATTGGCTAGAACGGTCTCACGCTTAAGCAAGATACTTCTAAATTCATTTATATCCTTAAACTTACTTCCGTCTGTAAGTTGACCGGACGCATCCACAGGTAAAGCGTAACAGAAAGCGTAAGGCTGGCCGTTCTTACCAATTCCTTTTACCGGTTTCTTATCATCGGAAACTGCCCTGTAGTGATCTCTATATCCTCCCATTACATCAAAATTTTCTAGAGCAAAACCTGCTGGATCTATTTTACTGTGACACGAGGCACATGTTTTATCTGCACGATGTTTATCTAATTGTTGGCGAATAGTAACCGCTCCACGAATATCTGGTTCTACAGACGGCACCACGGGAGGCGGTGGTGGAACATCGTAACCTAGTATTCTTTCCATGACCCATTTACCTCTAATAACGGGAGAAGTCGTTGTACCATTACCAGTAATTTTGAGTATACTTGCTTGCGTTATAAATCCTCCTCGAGGACTTGAGCTAGGAATATCAACTTTGCGCATAGCTATTCCTTTTACGCCAGCAATGTTGTAATGCTCAGCAAGTCTCTCGTTGAGATAAGTATAAGACGACGCTACACTGTATCTTGCAGGTAGATTATTTTGTACCATGTCCTTAAAGAAAAGCTGTGTTTCTGCTACTGCAGCTTCTTCAAGAGAATCATCTAAATAGTAATCGTTATATAATGTCGCCGAAGGAGTTGAATCTTCAATTTTACGCAAATCGAGCCAGTAGTTTAAAAATCCATTTATAAAGCGTTCTGATTTAGGATCGTTGAGTAAACGTTCTGTTTCAGCTCTTAAGATGGAGGGTTCGTGGAGGGTATTATTTGCTGCTAGCTTTAATAGTTTAGTATCAGGAATAGAATTCCATAGAAAAAGAGAAAGCCGTGTTGCAAGTGCTATATCGTCTAAGCGTCCAGGCTTCTCATCTATAAAAATAAATTTTGGTGAAACAAGTACTGCTGTATATCCAGCTACCATAGCTTGCGTAAAACTAAGGCCAGCATGCATGCGCTCTTTGATTAATCCTAAGAAGAGTTGAACATCATCTTCAGTCGGCTCTGTCCGATAAACATCGCTTAGAAATGAGCGTAAAAGTCTTTCTGCGTCTTTTTCTGGATTTTGAGTTTTTACCTCAACCATTACATCTTGCACCGGAGTAAGAGCAGCACCTCGTTTGCCGCCATTATTTTTACCTGATACTACAGCTACTGCTACACCCGCATTATGACTTGCTGCTTTAACTAGGGGTAGTGTTGAAAATAGGCGTTGATAGCCTAGCGTTGTAGATGGGTCATAGAGCGGCCCCTCTACATCCATCCACTGAAATGCTACACTTGGTGCGCCATCAGCTTGCATAAGTGGATTTTTGAAGTTGTTAGGTCTAGAACGATAAAACCGTGACGCATCTGGCACGAGTGTTTCATTTGCTAATAACCATACATCTCCAATGCTATGGACTTCCGATTGTGGCGTTAGATCAAATTCACCAACTCGGCGATTAGAAACGCCGTTACGTGTATACACGGTAATTGGTTCGTTTCTACGGCCTGGAAACAAATGATCAAAATTGGGAAGTGCTTTGTTTGGTTTACTTGTCGTTCCAAGCTTATCCGCTTCGTTTTTAAAGTTCTTGGATGAGCCTCCTGGACCTACCCATAGTGTGTAACCACTAAATGAAATCTTATATCGTCCAGCTACGGGTGCTCTAAAACTATCCCAGCGATAGGTAAAGCCAGTAACATAGTTACTTGATACCCAACCAACAGCTTCTTTATTTCTAATTTCAGGGTTTGTATCACCTACTGTTAGATCTGCCTCTCCCGTTCTTACATCTTTTTGAGGGGTAAGACCTATGAGTGGATAAGTTTGGCGATCGTTAGAAGTGTTGAAAATATCTTGGCTAAATTTTGAGGTAAGTGTTTTTTGATCACGCGCAAAGTAGCGCTGAAGTTTTGTAGGCGGTTGCGAGTATTTGACACTTAAAGCCTGTTTGATCGCGTAGTCAGCAGCTAATATGAATCGGGACATATGTACATGGGATACATCTAAAGCTTCACCTGACTTATTGAAGTGATAGCGTTCACCATCTTCTGGAAGTTGACCTCTAATTTCTAACCACGGCGCATGTAGTATGTCGCGTAATGCATTTTCATATTCATAGGCATTCATTCTTCTACGAGAACTTCTACCTTCTTTAGCAATATAAGCTTTTTCGTAATCGAGTAGGGAAGATTTTAAATCAGAAACAAACGCTGTTAGTTCAGCCTGAGGTGGGCGATCCCTTTTCTTAGGAGGCATTTCACCCGAGTTCACCCGGTCGTGTACTTTAATCCAAGAAAGAAAGTTCGAAGTATTATCCGGTGAATAGGATAAGTTACTTAAATTAAAGCCACTTGTATTGTCTGCTGAATCATCATGACAATCAGCGCAGTACTTATCTATAAATGCTTGGCTTTTCTCCGAGGTAGGAGACGCATTTAAAAGACAAGCGGGTGAGCTAAGTAAGCCAATTAAAACAAACGATAGGCTGAACGAATGCGCTACTCTCATAAATGAAGACTAACTTAAATGCGTGCCATCTCTAATCCTCGCATCGTTGATGTAGAAGATGCGAAACGGTCTTCTTCAATTCCCATACGTTGCAGCATGGATAAAAATAAATTAGGAAGTGGATAATTACGCTCTTTGCTAAATTTGAGTGCTTGACCGTGTTTAAATCCCCCGCCTGCTAATATGATTGGCATGTTTGTACATACATGAGCATTCGCATCTCCCAAATTAGAACCGTAAAGTACCATAGATCTATCCAGTAATGTTGCTGTGTCTTCTTTTACTGACTTAAGATCTGCAATAAGATTACCCAGCAGTTTCATATGCATCTCATCTATCGTTTTTAACTGAGTACGTTTAACTTCAGATTTACCATGATGGGATAAGTTATGATACCCGTCAGTAATATGTGCGTTTGGAATTTCGAGTACAGGACTTGCTAAGCTATCGAGCATTAAAGTGACTGAACGAGTCGAATCCGTTTCGAAAGCAAGGCGAGTCAAGTCATACATGACTTTAACTTTTTCCATATAAAGTGCTGGGCTAGCAGGATCGATCGGCACTGGTGCCTTAACGTGAGGCTTTGGTTTGCTCTCCCAGCTAGCAGTTGCTTTAAGCCTATGTTCCAGGTCACGCACACTTGTGAAGTACTGATCTAGTCTGTCTCTGTCTTTTTCTCCCATGTGCTTCTGAAGCTGCTCTGCTTGTCCAGCAATAGAATCTAGGATGCTTTGACCGGTGTTAAGACTTTGAATTTGCGCTGCAACTTGCGAAGCATTACCAACAAAGAACATCTGTTTAAATACTTCAGCAGCTTTATCTTCAGGGGGAATTGCTACACCTGTTCCCGTCCAAGAAAGACTGCGCGAGCGAGTATTTACTCCGAGTGTAAGCGAGGGGAATCGAGTAAATATTCCAATTCTTTCTGCAATATGTTGATCTAATGAAATTGTATTTCTAAAAGAGCTACTTCCTGGATGCGGAGCAGCTGTTAGAAAACAAACATCTGCAGGGTGTCCACCATCTACGTTGGGGTGCGATACACCGTTAAATACAGTAAAATCGTTTCTATGCTCTTGCAGATGACTTAAATAAGGAGACGTTTTGTAGTCTTTTCCTTCTCCTTCAGGAAAGAATTGGTCCGGTAAAAGACCTAGGTTATTACATATAGCAAACATCCGACGGGGTTTAGCATTCGGATCAAGGGGATTTGAGGATTCTGATGCTCTCGAAAAAACAGGGAGCATGGAATCGAGGAAAGGCAGTGCTAATGCAACGCCAACGCCACGTAAGAAATGGCGACGCGACAGGGGGGTGCGGGTCGTAATATAGGGTACTTGAGCAGGCATAGGACCTAAAGCAGAAGGCTTAAATTAGTATAAAAATAACGTGGACTGCCATACGAATAACATAAAGACGCTTATTTTTTTAACTCGGATTCATAAATTAAGCATTTTAAAGCATATTTTAAGGATTCTAAGGCTAGTGTATTTATACGTGCGTTTAAGCATTTTTAAGCATAGGCTACTGTGTAATGGCACTTTCCGAACTCACTGGTCATCAACGTACTCATCTCCGCGGCCTTGGGCAAACGATGGATCCTGTAATTAAATTAGGTAAAGAAGGACTCACCTCAGCTTTTCTGAAAGAATTTGAGCGCTGTTTTTCCGATAAAGACCTTATAAAACTGCGTTTTCTTGGTGCCGATCGCCATGAGCGCGCTGCTTTGTGCGAACAGCTTGCTGAAAAAGCATCGTGTCTGTGTGTCGGAGCTGTTGGCCACACGGCTTTATTTTATAAGCCGCATGCCAACCCAGCTAAATCCTCCTTACTGGAGGAATAACCTTATCGCAGTTCAGTAATCACCGCTTAATAGCGGCCAAGCATCAAATTTACGATCTAGGGGTTGACCATTATCGCTAGCAATTACCCAAGTATCTTTAGGGCTTAATGTATCGTAAGTTAAGGTATGTTGATCCAGAGACTTAAACACGTGATACAATGAATTTTCGTCATTGTTTAATGCTGTAAGATCCGTGAGTAGCTTGTTTGCTTCACCGTTAGGAAGCACGGAGATGATGCCAAAGTTTGGCTTAGAATACACTGCAACGAGTAAATTTTGAGCAATTGAATATATTTTCCAGATAGTGTTTTCAGCTAGTAATTTAGCTTTCCTTGGCACCTGTACGGGTCCCGCTGCACAAGCAAAGTTTTTGTAAACACCTGTATTGTTCCACGCTTTAAAATCGCTTCCAGGTCCTGATATATGAAATGTACTTGATAGATTTTCAGTTGTTGATTCGCAAATAAGAGTAATTGGGCGTGCGACTAAAACAGTAGATTCACCGCGATTAACGCCACCGTTGCTGATTAAGAAGCGCGGATCTGCAGAGTATATTTCCGGACTAGCCTCTAAGCCGTGCCCTAATTTAACAAAATACGCTTTGGGTTTATTTAAGATGAGATTTACTACGGCGTCTGGAAGGCGATAATGGCTTGCTGCAGCCATTTCTCCGTGACCGCTGGCTCCGTATTGAATAGCTGGAACAGGAAGTACAGGATCTGCGAAGCTTAACCATGTTTTAATAAATGTAGTGTGGTAACTTCCTGTGAGTGAAGTCATTCCTGCATATTCATAGCGTCTGCGGAATGGAGGAAAGCGTCTTAGATTGTAACTGCCTAAGGCATACGAAAAATTAAGATAATCGAGTACATTACGTGCAGCAGTACTGACTTTTTGAGATGCGTATCCCTCTAAGTTTAAAAGACCAAGGAGTGTGTATCCAACATAAGGCTGTGAATTGAATTCATGCATACCTTTGGAGGTCATAGTTGTGAGAAGACTAATGAGATGGTCTTCCATGCCGTTGGTCTCATTATTGTATAGCGGATTTGTATTTCCGTGAGCTCTTAGCCATTGATTCTTTAAGTAACGTGAGCCCTCAGTCATCAGCAAATGGTTTTCTGTTTCCTCAAAAAGACCGAAAGTATTAGGTGCTGTTGTTCTGTAGCCATCACCCTGGTCTATAAGTAAAACATTTAGAATATGGTCGCGAGCTTCAGGGGTTAAAATCTCAGGTTCGTTAGCAAATCGGTAAAGTACTGTGGTGAGTACCGCCTCTTCAAAGTCATAATCTCCTTTTTTGTTTTGCCATCCTGATGTGCCCGAAACTCCCCAGGGTTTGAGGGATAAAATTAAAGCGTTTGTCTCTGCTAAATCTTTATGCGCTAAGAGATGACCAAAAAGAATATGTGTACCATCTCCTTTTCCGCTACGTTGAACTTTTTTTAAGGAGGTATTTGCAAAATCATTGAAATAGCCGTCACCTACACTCGATTCATTTTTCCAGTGCATGGTTCTCTCGTGAGGTACCTCTATAGTACTAGGTGGTAAATCAGGACCCGAATATTTCTCTGAGCCTAGCGTCAAACCAAATGTCGTTGAGCATACCGATAGGGTGAAACAAAACGTGGATACAGATATAATTGAGTTTGAGGTAATTTGGAGAAATTTCATAAAAAATAAAAGAGTGCTAGAACTAAGACGTCACAAAAGTAATAAGTGACACATTAATTCAGAATTTTATCTAATACGTTAAACGTATGCTTTAAAGTATTTCCTACTCCACGTTGGTAAGGATTCCTAGAGATTCTTTAAAATGTTTTCTACACATGGGTATATAACGATCATTTCCACCTATTTCGACCTGTGCACCTTGTGTAACAGCTTTGCCATCATTATTTATACGTAAATTCATGGTAGCTTTTCTTCCACAATGACAAATCGTTTTTAGCTCAATTATATTATCAGCTGTACCTAAAAGTTCTGCGCTACCAGGAAAAAGGTTGCCTTGGAAGTCGGTGCGTAATCCATAGCAGAGAACTGGAATAGATAGTGTATCAGAAATATCAGTTACTTGTTTAATCTGTTCTCTGGTAAGAAATTGTACCTCATCTATGAGTACACATGATACAGCAGATTTCAGATTCTCTACCTTTACGATATGATAGATGTTTTCGTTTGAATTGAGAGTTATCGCATCAGACGAAAGACCTATTCTTGAGTTTATTTTTCCTGGTCCAGCACGTGTATCCAGTGCTGGAACAAAAAGAAGTGCTCTCATTCCACGTTCTTGATAATTATAGCTAGATTGCAAAAGTACCGTACTTTTACCGGCGTTCATTGCAGAGTAATAAAAATATACTTTAGCCATCGTGTGTATAAACTATTTCATCCTAATTATTTAAGATATCAAGATATCAAACAGGAGTATTACATGAAGAAAACTAAATGATGGTATTTTGGTATATTCAGTGTTGACTGTAATCGAGAGAGCGACTCGTTTATTGATTTAGTATTCGATTGATTAGTAACCCCACCCAATCCTTTATTTTAAGGTTTATACAATGAATCCTTATTTGTCTGAATTTGTAGGTACTGCTTTATTAATTGCCTTTGGTAACGGAGTTGTTGCCAACGTATGTTTAAGTAAGAGTAAGGGACAGAATTCCGGTTGGATGGTAATAACAGTCGGTTGGGGAATTTCGGTAATGGTTGGTGCTTATGCAACGGCTTTGTCTAGCGGTGCCCACTTAAATCCAGCAGTGACTTTTGGTTTAGCCAGCATCGGTTTATTATCTTGGGCAAAAGTACCAGGTTATATTTTGGCTCAAGTCTTAGGTGCTATGGTAGGATCTTCTATTGTATATATCGCTTATTTGCCGCATTGGAGTGTTACTGAAAATAAGGATTCTAAATTAGCTGTTTTTTGTACAAGTCCTGCAATTCGTAGTCCTTATGCCAATTTAGTAAGTGAGATAATTGGCACGTTCATGCTTATGTTTGCCATCTTGGCCGTGCCTTCAGCTAAGAATCTTGTAATTAATTCAGGTCCAACTCAGTTATCAGCAGGGTTCTTTGGAGTATTCCTTGTAGCGCTTATTGTTGTGGGTGTTGGTTTATCTTTTGGTGGACCTACAGGATATGCCATAAATCCAGCACGTGATTTAGGACCGCGTATTATGCATTCTCTTTTACCCATACCGGGTAAAAGAGATTCTGACTGGGGATATGCTTTTATACCTGTCTTAGGTCCAATTATTGGTGGTGTTTTAGGTGCACTCACTTACCAAGCGCTTCTCGGATGAGTAAAGTGTGATCTATTAAAATAAACTATAATGAGTTCTCCCAAATACATTTTAGCAATTGATCAAGGTACAACAAGTTCACGCGCTATTCTTTTTGATCATGCAGGCGATATAGCGAGTGTTACTCAGAAAGAGTTTAAGCAAATATATCCAAAACCAGGTTGGGTTGAGCATGACCCACTAGAGATCTGGTCGAGCCAGAGTTCAAGTGTTGCTGAAGTTATCGCCAAGGCAAATGTAGGCTCAGATGCAATTGCTGCTATAGGTGTAACAAACCAACGTGAAACCACTGTTATGTGGGATTGTGAAACAGGGGCGCCTGTTTATAATGCGATTGTATGGCAAGATAGACGTACTGCGGATTACTGCGCTGGATTAAAAAAAGAAGGCGTAGAAGACTTTGTTACAAAAAAGACAGGTCTAAGAATCGATCCGTATTTCTCTGGTACAAAAGTAAGATGGATTTTAGAAAATGTCCCCGGCGCACGCTCACGAGCTGATTTAGGCAAGCTGCGTTTTGGCACTGTTGATTCATGGTTAATTTGGCAATTAACTGGCGGTAAAGTGCACGTAACCGATGCGAGTAATGCTTCAAGGACTCTTTTGTTTAATATTCATACCGGCGATTGGGATGAAGAATTACTTAAGCTTTTTAACGTCCCTCGCTCAGTACTGCCTGAGGTTAAATCTAGTTCAGAAATTTATGGTGCAGTAGATCGTCATTTGCATCCTGCAGGAGTTCCTCTTGCAGGAATTGCTGGTGACCAACAAGCCGCTCTTTTCGGACAGGCTTGCTTCACTCCAGGTATGGCAAAAAACACGTACGGCACGGGTTGCTTCTTATTAATGAATACAGGGACTGAAGCTGTTCCTTCCCATAATAATTTACTTACTACGGTAGCATGGAAAATAGGTGGTAAAATAGAGTATGCTCTCGAGGGTTCTGTATTTATTGGGGGAGCAGTTATTCAGTGGCTTAGAGATGAATTAAAAATGATTCGTGATGTGAACGAATTAAATACTTTAGCTGCATCAGTTCCCGACGCCGGAGGCATGTTTTTAGTTCCAGCTTTTGCAGGGCTTGGAGCTCCTCATTGGGATCCTTATGCGCGTGGTACTGCAGTTGGTATGACGCGTGGTACTAATCGTGCTCATTTCTGTAGAGCTGCTCTTGAATCTATCGCATTTCAGAGCGCAGATTTAATTAGCTGTATGGAAAGAGACAGCAGACTTAAATTAAAAGAATTACGCGTTGATGGAGGCGCCTCTCGTAGTCAACCGCTTATGCAATTCCAAGCGGATTTACTAGGTACCTCTGTAATTAGGCCACGCAATGTTGAAACTACAGCTATGGGTGCTGCTTATCTTGCGGGACTTGCTGTTGGTTTTTGGACAAGCCGCGATGATATAACACGCAATTGGGCTGTGGATACTAAATTCAACCGCGTGCGCCCAGAATCTGAAATGAATGTAATGCTAAGCACTTGGGAGAGAGCCTTAGAGCGTTCAAAGTTGTGGGAAAAGCCTCTTTAGTAATTTAAAAGCCTGATCGTTTGATTTTATTTTCTGGTATTCTTTCTAGATAAATATTCAAAACATCTTCCACTTAAATCTTAGAACTTCAGTCCAAGCGCTACGACCGTTTCCTATAACTTTACTTTCTTCAAAGTCCCATTGTAAATTATTTGAAATCGAAAGTGTAGCACCTGCCCCTAGTGTTCCGGTAAATCGATATGCTCCTTGAGTTGCGTCACTTAATGTAGCTTCAGTGTAAGCTGCAAAAACTTTGCCTAGATCCCAGCGCAGATAACCGCTTGTGTAAATTCTACTTACATAGGCAGTATTTGTAACATTTCTTAACTGATCCCATTCAAGCATTGCTGCAGCACTTACTCCTGCTCCTACTTTCATAGAGTAAGGTAAAATAAGGCCTCCTTGTAGATTTTTCGATCCGCCAAACTGTGAGTGCGTAGGAAAAGTAACATAAGGAATAATTGAGAGTGCCTGACCTAAGATATCGTCTTTCCAGAAAGTCCATTTAGTTCTGGCCAAAACATTACCCATTCCCGTTTCAGTATGATCAATACCTGCGACTGAAAATGTACTTCTTAAAAAGAGCTCTGTACCGAGTTGGAAGTCTAGATTATCTGTTAGTCCAGCGGATAGGAGAGTGGTACCTGCAGCTAGTGCTTGATATTCGTTAGGTGTAGCGGCTGCTTGGTTTAGTCCTATCGAAAGGACATTCATTTTAACGTCTACGCGACCTGCTCCTGAAGTATCTGTAGTCTCAGTAACTTGAGCTTCTAGATAGAGAGGCAGAACGAATAAGAGAAATAGACCTAATCTTATGTGATCTAATTTAAACATAAGCTAACCTATAACTAATATTTATAGATGTCACTCTGTCTTTATTAACAACTACTTTTGAAATAATTCTGAGCTGTAGAGATGCTATTGCAATATATGTATAACACACGCTAGGGTGTATCACCCCAAAGATTGTTTTATAACTAACCGGTTAGAATTCTAAACAAGTGTAATTGAATGCATGCTTTAAAACTACTCCTTATAAGCTTTTTCTTAATCATAAACTTAAATGCTCAAGATCTTGATTTATCCTCACCTTGTGAAGTTAAAGTAGATGCGAACTCAATTGTTATTAGTAATTCAGTCATAAATGCTAATTGGATTGTAACGCCAACTACAATTATTCCCAATTTATTTTCCGATAAACTTAATGGGCTTAGCATTCCCTTAGGAAAAGAGCTTTTTTATATAAAATTAGATAAAAAAACGGGAATTAAATCATCTCAACTTAAATTAGCCCGAGCTCCCTATGTTGAGAATCTAGTAGCAGACGTAGGTAATCCTTGTCTGGCTGACCACAGCCCAGGAAAAAAAATATCTGTATTATTTAAAGATGAAACAGGTAATTTAGAGGTGTTATGGTCTATTGTTGTAAGGGACGGCTCTAACTATTTTAGACAATTTGCTAGTTTCAAAGTTAATAAAACAGAAATAAAAGTTTATAGTTTTGTACTACTAGATTGGCCCCTGCGCTTTGCTTATATACCCGGTACTGCACGCGGTATGCCTGCAATATCGGGTAATATTTTTTGTGGCTTTGAGCATCCTATGTCTTCAACTGAAATACAAGAAGGGCGAGCAGTTTGTTATTTAGAAAGACAAGTACCCTTAGCTCCGGGTGAATTATTTGAATGTTCATCAGTGATTGGAGTTGTAAGGGCTGGTCAGTTACGCAGAGATTTTAACAGATATCTCGAACGTGAACGAGCGCATCCTTATAGACCGTTTTTACATTATAACACGTGGTACGATTTAGGTTATTTTACACCTTTTAGTGAAAAAGAGGCTGTTAATGCTATTCATGCCTTTGGCCATGAATTAACTGAAAAACGCTCTGTCGTCTTAGACTCTTTTCTCTTCGATGATGGTTGGGATGATCATAATACCCTTTGGGGATTTAATGCAGGTTTTCCTAACGGCTTTACTCCACTGAGAGAGGCTGCAGCAAAGTATAATGCAGCTGCTGGTGTGTGGGTGTCGCCCTGGGGTGGATATAGTGCTCCAGCGCGCCAGCGCCAAGCCGCCGGTAAGGCGCAGGGTTTCGAGATGAATGCTAACGGATTAGCTCTATCTGGACCTAAGTATTTTAACTACTTTGAAAAAGCATGTTTAAATTTTATTCATACATACGGGGTGAATCAATTTAAGATTGATGGACTTGGTAACGCTACAGGTCGTTTTCCTAGTAGTAATTTTGGAAGCGATTTCGAAGCCGCTATTCAATTAATTAGCGATCTTCGTGCTGCTGATCCGCATCTATATGTTAATCTTACAACGGGTACCTGGCCCTCACCATTCTGGCTCAAATATGCAGATTCGATATGGCGCGAAGGAAGTGATCATTCTTTTGCGGGTGTGGGAACTAATAGACAGCAATGGATAACGTACCGGGATGGGGCGACCTATGAGGGAATTGTTCAGGTATGCAAATTGTATCCCCTTAATTCTCTTATGTTACACGGAATTATTTATGCACGTGCTGCTCGCAAATTAGAGACTGATCCTGGTGATGATTTTGAAAGTGAAGTCCATGATTACTTCGGCTCAGGAACGCAATGCCAAGAAATGTATATTACTCCAGCACTACTAACCGAAAAGAATTGGGATATTCTTGCTGAAGCTGCTAGATGGTCGCGCAGTAATAGTGATATTTTAAAAGATACCCATTGGGTAGGCGGCAATCCTTTAAAAGGGGAGATATACGGATGGGCTTCATGGTCTAGTAGAAAAGCTATTTTAGTTTTACGTAACCCAAGTGACCAAGCAGCCCGTATTGCACTTGATATCGGCACTGTACTTGAACTCCCTGAAGGTGCCTCTCTTTTTTATAAAGCACATAGCCCTTGGCTTAAGGACAAGAATAAAGATAGCGTAATACTTCAATCAGGTGAAACGCATATTTTTAAATTAAAACCATTTGAGGTTGTTACGCTCGATTTAAATCCTAGAAGATAACCTACATTGAGAGCTCTATTTTCGCAGAATTATTTAGACGAAATTTGTCTTGGTTTTCTCCTAAAAGGTTCTGTCATTTCCTGCGAGCCGCATGGTAATGGCCATATTAATGATACTTGGAAGATAATCTGTGATAATAAAGGATCAAGGCAGTGTTACATTCTACAAAGAATAAATCACGAGATTTTTAAAGATGTACACGCCTTAATGCAAAATGTTGCTCGAGTATGTGAGCATATACAAGGCTGTGGGCTCCACACCGGTGATGTTCCGGGTTTAAAGAGGCCACTGGTTTTATGCCGAACTAAAGCCTTTACGTATTACCTAAAGGATACAGAAAATAATTACTGGCGTATGTATGAATTTATTGAAGGTACGCGTTCTGTAGATATACTCGAAAATGACATTCAAGCTTATGAAGCTTCTAAGTCCTTTGGTGCTTTTCAGTATTGTTTACAAAATTTACCCGGCGATAAATTAAATGAGACTATTCCAAATTTTCATAATACTCTTAATCGATTAGCCCAGTTTAAAGAGGTTGTTCGATTAGATCCTGTTAAGCGTGTTAGATTTATTGAAACCGAAATTAATTTTATACTTAAAAGAGAACTGTTAGCAGGAAGGCTTATAGAGTTGGCTAAGTTAGGGGATATACCCGATCGGATTACGCACAACGATACTAAGATCAATAATGTGTTACTTGATCCTCAGTCAAATGAAGGCATATGCGTTATAGATCTTGATACAGTAATGCCTGGTTTAGCACTTTATGATTTTGGAGATATGGTGCGTTCCGCATGTAATTCTACAGCGGAAGATGAAGTTAATTTAGAATTAGTAAATTTTAGAATGTCGATTTTCGAGGCACTTGTACGCGGTTATTTAAAAGGTACTCAAGGAATGCTTAATAAAACTGAAAGACTTCATCTCTCAACTGCCGCATGTGTCATTACTTTTGAGAACGGTATGAGATTTCTTACGGACTATATCAGTGGAGATAAGTACTTTAAAATCAAAAGACCTAACCACAATCTAGATCGTGCTCGAAATCAATTCGCTCTTCTGCAATCAATGGAACTTAATATAAACGGCATGAATCAATACGTAACTAAATTCATTTAAATGAAGATCCTTATTACGGGTGGAGCAGGATTCATTGGTAGTCATTTAGCTGAATTTTTTCAGGATAAGGCGTCGGTGACTATTTTAGATAACTTTAGAACAGGGCATAAAGCTAACCTTGTGAACCTTAATGTTAATCTCATTGAGGGGTCGATTGAGTGTATAGCGGATGTAAAAAAAGCGGTTGAAGGGGTTGATTATGTTTTTCACATGGCTGCGCAGGTTAGCGTACCAGAATCAGTAAAAAACCCTTTAGAATGCATACAGATCAATAGTACTGGTTTACTAAATGTTCTCGAGGAATCTGCGAAAGCAGGAGTAAAGAAGCTATGCTTCAGTAGTTCATCAGCAATATATGGAGAAAATCCAATTTCGCCAAAGCACGAAGAATTAATTCCAGATCCTCAAAGTCCTTACGCGCTTACAAAATTAGAGGGTGAGTACTATTGCTCACTCTACTCCTCGCTTGGTCGCATAAAAACAACAAGCCTGAGGTATTTCAATGTGTATGGTCCTAGGCAGGATCCGATGAGTGCATATGCTGCAGCTATTCCTATTTTTCTTAAAAAGGCTCAGGCTGGTGAGACCTTGTCTATTTTCGGTGACGGTTTACAGACAAGAGACTTTGTTTTTGTTAAAGATGTTGTTGCAGCCAATGTATTTGCAATGAACGCCTTAGAACTAACCGGTGTTTATAACGTTGGGGGAGGTAAGAGTGTAACTATAAAAGAAATAGCTGAACGTATTATTTTGCTGACGCAATCTTCCTCAAAAATTGAGTATCTAGATGAACGTGCTGGAGACGTTAAACACTCCTGTGCTGATACGACTAAACTAACCAAAGCTGGTTTTTCTCCATCTTGGGAACTTGAAAATGGCCTTAAGGCTATAGTTTCCCCCTAATTAATATGACAAGCTAAGTCGTTATTGTGTAGAAACATCTTCCCACTCTCTGGTTAAAATTGGTTTAATTATTTTAGTAAAACCATCGTAAGCGGGTTGTTTTAAATGTAATTTATCCGTCACAAAAAGTTCTTCTTTAGAACTTCCATCCGCATTTAACAGAACTGGATTTACATCAATAAAACTACGTAAAGGGGTAGTCTCACAGTATTTTTTAATCTTGTTATTTGCATCTTCTACCCAGTCCCACCTGTCTTTTTTCTGGGGTGCTTTATTTATCGAAATATAAATGATTTTTGTTTTAGGGAGTTTGTTTGCTACACGTTCCGAAAATTTTAAGAAATTTGCTACTATGGCCTCAGGTTTTAAATTAGCATTAATATCATTACTTCCGCAGTAGTAGACTATAATTTTTGGATTATAAGGAAATACGATTTGATCCATTCTAAATAAGACATCTTGAGTTCTGGATCCTCCGAATCCTCTGTTATAAACGGGAAGCGGACTCATTTGCTCTGTCAACGTAGTCCATTTTCTAAAAATACTACTACCAATAAATAAGATTTTGCCTTGAGCGGGTGGATTGACTTTGTCCTTCGCAATGAAAGCTTGAATTTCAGATTCGAAGCGTGGCCCTTTAGGTGCGACTTTTTCAGATTTTTGCTGATTTTCTTCAGCCGCGTAAGCTGGGGAAATAGCTAAGAAACCGCACGAAATAACTAACAAGCCTAACACGTTGGGCAAATAAAACTTCATAGGGTGATTTAAAAAAATACCTGAAATCTATTCAACACTATAAACGTGTTCTTGTGACTCGCATATTTAAAAGAGTAATGGTAGTTTTATTTTGTGAAAATTGCATTACTTACAACTATTTGTCTTTTAGGTATACTCGTTTTTGCAGGATGCCAAGCGATCCGTAGTGGTTATGAGTCGGCTCCTTACACCGTTAAACGCTTGGACAATAATTTCGAGATAAGGCTTTATCCCAAGTTAATACTTGCAGAAACGCCTACGGTTAAAGCAGGTGACTCAAATGACGGTAGTTTTATGCGCCTCTTTCGTTATATAACAGGCTCTAACGAACAAAGTCAAAAGATCCCGATGACAACACCTGTCTTTATGGCTAATGAATCAGTGCAGCCTACGATGGCATTTGTATTGCCTAAAGATTTTGATCCATCACATGTGCCTGCTCCTAAAGATTCTCAAGTTAAGATTAGAGAAATACAAGCGGGAGAATTTGCTGTATTACGTTTTAAAGGAGCTCGTAGTCTTGAGAAAGAATCAGACGCACTTACTCGTTTAGAGGAATGGTTGAATAACCAACACATCAAATCTGTTGGTAAGCCAATGTATGCTTATTTCGATCCACCATGGACTCCTACTTTTTTAAGACGTAATGAAGTCATGCTTAGACTTGAGCAAAATCAATAAAAAATCCCTCGATCCTTTCGGATTACGAGGGACTAAGTAGTAACAAGGTTAGTTTAGCTTAGATGTCCTTGGAGGCGACGAGCTGCCTCCTGCGCTTTAACTGCAATTTCACCTACTTTAAGAGCGTGAGCTTGTGTCATTGCAATTTCAGTACGATTAATACAATCGAGAATAAATTCTCCGAAGAAACGGAAACCAATTTGGCCCGTTACGTTTAAATGATGCTCACCTTTTTTATCTATAATGTAAACATGGTTGCCTGTTGTTTCACGACCCACATCTACATATTTTCTAAGTTCAATAGATCCTTCTGTTCCTAAAATAAAACAGCGGCCATCTCCCCAAGTGCTTAGTCCATCAGCCGTAAACCAGTTCACTTGAACATAGTTGGAACTTCCACTGCTACCAATTAAAGATGCTTCACCAAAATCCTCTAAACCAGGATGGTCGGGATGACCGAAATTTCCTACTGCAGAATTCGTTACTATCGCTTCTGTAGATTTAGAATAGGTTAAGAATTGTTCAAACTGGTGACTTCCAATATCTCCTAAAATGCCGCCGTATTGAATACGGTTAAAGAACCATGAAGGACGCGTACTTAAACTTATGCGGTGTGGCGCAATATTCAGCACTTGGATTACTTTACCAATCGTGCCGCGTTCTAAAAGATCTGTGGCGTACATAGCAGCTTCTACGTGTAAACGTTCACTGTAATACACCATGTACTTACGACCTGTACGCGCAATCGTTGCTTTGATTTGGTCTAGCTGTTCTAATGTAGTGAAAGGTGCCTTATCGCTAAAGTAATCTTTTCCTGCTTCCATGACTTGGCATCCAAGCGCTGCTCGCTCATTAGGAATCGCGGATGACGCAACGAGCTTTATCTCGGGATCTGTAAGGATTTCGTCAAGGGATCGAGCTACTTTTGTTTGAGGATATTTTGAGAGGAAAGCTGATACGCGAACTTGATCTGTATCGTAGATCCATTTAACCGTAGCGCCAGCCTCTGTAAGTCCATTGCACATGCCGTAGATGTGAGCATGATCAATCTTAGCAACAGCTATTTGGAATTCTCCTGGTTTGACAACCAAGTTTGGTTTGCCTCGTGGGGCGTAATTGGCTCCATCTGCTTTTTGGAAAGTAGGTGTTTGCGCTTTAGTTTGTTTTGGAAGAAAGGAGCTAACCGCCATGGCAGCTGCTGCTTGAGTAATGAAGTTTCTACGATTCATAGGGTGATAAATTAAGACTTTATAATTGTATGTATACCAAAAGATCCGCGCTGGGGAAGAGAAAGCATAGCATTTGCTTGTTCATCATTTATAAAACGCTCTGCTACGGGATCCCAATTGAGCGGGCGCCCTAGTTTCATTGCAATCCAACTTATGATACATGCTGCATTACTGCGATGTGCAACTGGAGCGGGCGCTATCGGAGTAGCGCGCGATTTAACGCATTCAAGCCAGTTGAGGTGATGTTCTGTACTCACAGGTAAACGTAGTGATAGCCCGTTTGGGTCAAGTAGCTTTGGATCACTTGCATCGAGAGCTTTGATTGCTTTACTTAATTTTGCTGTTGGATCACTCGGTGTAATTTCACTGTCTCGAGTTACCCAAATCCAACCTTCGTCACCAATGAATTTCAGGCCGTTATTAAATTTATCAGTAACGACTACTTTTACATTATTAGGATAATCAAGTTCAACGTGATATGCACCGTGTACGTTCCAGATTTTATTTTTTGGAAATTCTGCTGTTGCCTCAATGCGGCTAGGGCCTGTGTGTTCTACATCCATTGCCCAATGGGCTGTATCGTAATGGTGAGCGCCCCATCCTGTAATCATGCCTAAGCAATGGGCCTCATGTCTTAGCCAACCAGGACGATTTGTAATAGAATTTTGAGGGTGAACGCGTTGTTCTGTATAGTACGCTTCAGGGGTAGGTCCTAACCACGTATCGTAGTCTAAGTTACTAGGAATAGTTTGTTCAGGATTGTCTGGAGCGGTGGGATCGATGGGTAAACCTATTTCTATACGATTAAGGCGACCAACCCTACCGTTGCGGACAAGTTCACATGCTTTGCGAAATTGAACCCATGAACGTTGTTGGCTACCTATCTGGAAGATACGATCTGTTTTAGCTATTGCATCACGCAGTGCCTGACCCTCGGCATGGGTCATGGTCATTGGTTTTTGCAAGTAGACATCTTTACCCGAATAAATTGCAGCCAAAGCTAATTGTGCATGCCAATGATCGGGTGTACTTATTACGACAGCATCAATATCCTTACGTTCTAATAATTCTCTATAGTCACTATAAGTGTCTATATCTGGTCGTGGGTGATTAGAAGCCGTTTTAAAATTCTGAATGTAATGTTTGGCTTGAGCTACTCGTTTAGAATCGAGATCACACACAGCTATGTAATCTGCTAAACCGGAATTCAATACTCCCGGCATGTCATGACCCGTTGCAATACGACCGCATCCAATGTGAGCTACGCGTACTCTGTTGCTGGGTGAATTAGCTCCTAAAAGGCGCGATGGAATAATGAGCGGAGTTGAAGCAACTGCGGCTGCTCCCAAGGCTGTTTTTAAAAACTTGCGACGGGATAGTCCTGAAGTGTTCATTGGGGTTATACTTAAAAAAGCAAAGAGTATATCTATATAGCAAGGTACATTTTGAAGCAAGTGCGTTACTTTCGGACAGTCTTTTTTTGAATCGCATGCCTTACTACGAATAACATAGGCAAAGACTCCGGTTCTATTAAATTAAATTCAGCTGCTTATTTTACTGTATGATAAAGGGTTTAAAGCCTTGAGATCGGTTTAGTCTATAATGAGCGTAACATGCGGCAACTTAGCGCATGATTTGTTCGTCACTTAAATATGACGGAGAGGGAGGGATTCGAACCCTTTTCGCGCCGTGAAGCTAAGTCCCACATTTAAGCGGACTTAATTGATGGTTAATATTTTCTGACGGAAAGATGAGAGCAGGAAACTGCAATGAATTGAAGCGAAATGCAGTATGTTTGGCAACCTTCTGGCAAACCAAAGTTTCGTAATCGTGGGGCCGGTGAGATTCGGCTGGAGAGAACTTGACGGCGTTTACATTGTAAACGATGCTTCTGTGATGGCCACCGTTGTCCAATCGTGCCGCATAGGAAAAGAACACGCGACGCTGCTCTCGCGCCAAGCCAAGCGTCGTAACCTTGAGGTTTCAACCTTGAGCAGCCTTTACCTTAAAGAGAAAGCCCTCGAAGAGGAATTCCCAGGGATCGGCTTTCGCGATTCTGTCGATGGACGCGAAGCCTTTGTGCTCGGTCACCGGGTGGCAGTCTGGGAGGTGGTGACTGTTAATCAGCAAGCCAAGGCGATCGCCAAGACAGCGGCCTACTTCCGTTGGCCACCATCGTTGGTCCGTAGCGCGCTCGCCTATGCGACGGCGCATCCCGGCGAAGTCGAACGACAGCGCTCGGTTGAGATTGGCGCATGAAGCTGCGGCTCCTGGCGGACGAAAACACCTCGCATCGTTTGGTGTCTGCTTGTCGGCACATCGATGGGACGTTTCCCATCATCCATCTCACGGATTGGAGGGAAGGGGCCTACCTGTCGGCAAAGGATCCCGCGCTCTTGATGACTCTGAGAGAGGCCAATCTGGTGCTGGTCGGATTTGACCGAGCAAGCATGGCGATGCACGCGGGCGCTCTAACGCGTGAAGGGTTAGGACACGCCGGGGTCATTCTCTTTCGCAGGTCAGTTCCGGTCGTGGCGTATGGTAAGCAAGCCAAGCTACTCGTGAGCCTTTGGCGCGATGCTGGAGGTTGGGACTGGGCTGACCGCATTTTCTACTTACCGGTCGAACCGCTGACCGACCGGTGAATTCCGCATAGCGTCGTCGGTCTGGCATCACGGAAGGCTTCCACCGCAAAATGAAACTAATCCAACGAAGAGCCTATGGCTTTAGATCGTTTAACAATTACCGCTTAAGAGTTATCGCTCAATGCGGTTAAACTTAAACTAACATTAACTTATTAACTTCATCTGGTAACGCTTGAACACAACCTCTCCCCAAATTTAGGTGTAGACCCGAAAAATGGCGGAGAGGGAGGGATTCGAACCCCCGGTACCTTTCGGCACACCTGATTTCGAGTCAGGCGCGATCGACCACTCTGCCACCTCTCCGTTAAATCGCTATATATTCTGAAGTTGAAGGACCGCAGACTAAGCGTAAAACGGCAAGAGTTTTTTGATCGGCTGGACAGTACTAATCATCCTTGGTACTTTTAAAATGAGTACTTAATATAGTCTACGAATGTCTCATGACGTTAAAATTGTACTGAGAAATGGTCGGGGCGATAGGATTCGAACCTACGACCTCCTGGTCCCAAACCAGGCGCTCTACCAGGCTAAGCTACACCCCGAAGGAGTCCAAAGCATGGGCGAAGTGAGTCCATGTCAACGCTACGCTTAATATTATTTAAAAATTTAACGTTTTAACCGATGTTTTTGGTTTTACGACAGAGACTTAGGCAATAACTAGAATTTTTAGCTTTGGATGACAATTAATGCGATAATTTCGCACATTCTTGTGTAGTTGTATACACTCTCTGCTTGCGTCACTGGGAGATTCGTTTTTTATAAAACAATAATTATCTAAAAATGGACACTATTTCTCGCGAAAATAATAGCATGTTACCAATTGGCGGCGTCATTGTTGGCGTTCTCGCCTTAGTCCTAGCCGGCTGGTCCTTAGCGACCCTGTCTAAAGTGAAAACACAACTTGCTGCTCTCGAAGAGAAAGCATCCAAGATTGATGATATTGCTGCACAGGCTAGCGCAGCTTCGTCAAAAGCAGATTCAACTAAGGCAAGTCTTGATTCCGTAGCAAAGCAGACGCAAGACGCTTTCACAGCTGTAGGCAACACTCTAGGAACTATCCAAGCACAAGTAGCTAAGATAGAAGAAGGCTCTAAGCACCCTGCAGGAAAAGGTGGTAAAGGTGCAGTTGCAGGCCCGGGAGAATATTTAGTACGTGCTCATGACACAGCAGCTAAGATCGCTAAAGCTAACGGATGTACTGTCGCTGATTTAAAAGCAGCTAATTCAGGAGTCAACTGGGCTAAGTTGCATTTGGGACAAAAAATTAAGCTTCCAGAAAAGAAGTAATTAAAATTTAAATACAAAAAGGGTCGGTCCTTAACAGGCCCGGCCTTTTTTATTTTAAAATATCTCTATTTATGAATCAAGAACCTCACCACTGGAGGCGGGGTAATGAGTACTTAATAGCAAAGACTAAAATTCTTGATTTATTACGTGTTCAATTTACCCATCCCACTCGAGGAACGACGAGGGATTTTGTAGTCCTAGATGCTCCCAATTGGGTGAATGTAATAGCGCTTACATCGGACAAAAAAATAGTTTTAGTACGTCAATTTAGATATGGTACCAATAAGCTATCGCTTGAGATTCCTGGGGGTGTGATTGAGAAAAACGAAGATCCCGTTGTTGCAGCGGTACGTGAATTAAAAGAGGAGACGGGTTACACGGGAGTAAATGCTCGTCTTATTGCATCTGTTCATCCAAATCCTGCTATTCAAAATAATAGTTGTCATTTAGTCTTAGTAGAAGATGTTGAGTTAACTAGTCGTCTAGACTGGGATGAAGATGAAGAAATTTCGTGTGAGCTTATGCCTGCAGAAACAGTGTTGAGTATGGCTAGGGAAGGAAAGATTACTCATAGTCTTGTTTTGTGTGGCCTCTTTCACTTTGAGGGCTGGATGAGAGCACAGTCCTCCACAGCGATTTGACTTAATGTTCTTCTGATTTAAGTTTCGATCCTGTACGATAACCTAGCCTATAACTTAACTTTATGTCCGAAGTTTTATTTGCCAATTCTGACAGCGCTCTAGGAAGCGTTTCAGGGGAGCACATACCATCGGAGCTCGAGAAAGAAGTAAGGCTTATTTATAAACGCAGTCCTCTTTACGCAAAGCGATTTCCGCTCCACAACGAACCCTTAAACTGGAGCTGTTTTAAGGAAATACCCCTCTTATCCAAAAAAGAGATCGTAGAGCGTGGGCATTACGCTTTTTTCACCGATCATTTAGAAGTAGAGCGTGGGCTTGAGCAGAAGAAATTAGAGTACGAAAGTACCTCTGGTACTACTTCGGGACCTATGACAGTGATTATGGAAGAGGGGTGGTGGACTACTCAAACGCAACGTGCTTACCGAGCATCGCCGATTTTAAGTACTTATGCAGATAAGCCATACCGCAAATGTGTTTTAGCTCCTGTAGGTTGCTCAAGTAACCTTTGTCCTTATGAAGATCATCCCTTCCCAAACCGTTATTTTGATGGAACGGTCTACTTAAATTTATCAAGCGATCCGTTCGCCTTTCCCGAAACGGAATGGGATCGAATCGTAATGGAGCTTCAAGCAACTAAGCCTGAAGTCATTGAAGGGGAGCCTGTTTACTTATCCCTTTTAGCAAGAGCTGTTAAAAGACGTGGTATAACAGTACCAAGTGTAAAAGTGGTTATATTAACCTATGGTAAGGCAAGTCTTCAGCACGGTAAGCGTATTCAAGAGGCTTTTCCCTCACTCCTTGTTGATCTCTACGGTTCTACAGAAGCTGGCTATTTATTTGTTGGTGAAGCATTTAAGGATGATTCAGTCGTAATTGACGATAATGCATTTATTGAGCTTACACCCTGGCGTAGTACGATCAAAGACACGTTTCAAATCGTTGTTACAACGAGAGATAGAGAAGCTATGCCACTTTTACGTTATCATACAGGAGATATTGTAAGCCGTCTTTCTACAGGATACCGTATTTTAGGCCGAGAAAGCGGGCTTTATTTTAGAAAAGACGGATCTCTCATGACAGTAGCAGACGTAGATAAAGCGCTTCCAAGTAGCTTTGCGTGCTGGCACTATATGCTGACCCAAACAGGAGATTTAAGATGGGATTTCCAGTATGTATCCGATTCTACCTTAGATCATCTTGAACTTGAGGCCTCCCTTGCTCTCGTAATAGGTGAAGGTGCTCGAGTAAATGCCTTTAGACGCAGGAGTATACCTCCAGCAGCGAGTGGAAAATTCTCACTTTTAAAGCCACTTTCTAAGGTTTAATCAAACGGCTGAGACTTGGGTTACGGGTATTAGATTGGTATTTGCATAGCTTTAGGTCCTTATAAAAGCTCTAATAGTCGTTGCCAGAACACTTTGCCTTGCTTTACAACCCTACGTGTCCTGTAGAGAATGGTAACTTAACACTCACCTGCCTTAAACCCGATGAATCACTTAAGTCGCCTATTTAGCTCCACGATTGGCCGTAAGGCTATTATGGCAGTAACAGGTATTGTTTTGATTGGATTCGTAATTGGTCACTTAGTTGGCAACTTACAAATCTTTGAAGAACCAGATCGTATCAACGGTTACGCTCAATTTCTTCACAGCCTTGGGCCCGTGCTTTGGGTAATGCGTATCACCTTGTTGGTATGTGTAGGGCTTCATATCTGGGCGGCTACCGTGCTTACGATACAAGATCGTAAAGCACGTGGATCGGTTGCCTATCGTACTAAGACTTGGATTCAAGCAACTTTAGCGTCTCGTTACATGCGCTGGACGGGGTATGTTGTACTCGCTTTTATTTTGTATCACTTAGCTCAATTTACTTTGGGTTATGTTCAGACTGCTTCCTATAAAGAGAATCTGCCTGAGTACACAATGAAGTCTGATTTTCATGTATTGGGTATACCCGTTGTTCGAGCTGGAACTCAGGTACATGACGTAAGAACGATGGTTATCCTAGGTTTTAGTCAACCTATAGTAGCTTGTTTCTATATTTTAGCAGTAGGTCTTTTATCATTACATTTGCTGCATGGCGCTCAAAGCTTATTTCAAACCTTAGGGCTTAGAAATTCTAGTTGGGGTAAAGCGCTTCGCGTAATCGTGACCCTAGCATGTCTTGCCTACTTTCTTGGAAACCTCGCTATACCTGGAGCTGTTCTCACAGGTAATTTGAAAATTAACTCCGTACCTGCTTCAAGCACACCCTAAATTTAAAACATTTAAGTTATGGCACAACTTGATCCCAAAATACCATCAGGTCCTCTCGCCGAAAAATGGCGTAAGCATAAGATGGATATCAAACTCGTTAATCCTGCCAACAAGCGCAAATACGAGATTATCGTTGTAGGTGCAGGTCTTGCAGGTTCCTCTGCTGCAGCAACTCTTGCAGAGCTGGGGTACAAAGTTAAAAATTTTGTATTTCATGATAGTCCAAGGCGCGCACATTCTATTGCTGCACAAGGTGGTATAAATGCAGCAAAGAATTATCAAAATGACGGTGATAGCGTTCACCGTTTATTTTATGATACGATAAAGGGAGGAGATTACCGTGCACGTGAAGCAAACATTCATCGTTTAGCAGAAGTATCTGTTAATATTATTGATCAGTGTGTAGCTCAGGGCGTTCCTTTTGCACGTGAATACGGCGGATTACTTGCAAACCGTTCCTTCGGTGGCGCCCAAGTATCACGTACCTTTTATGCTCGTGGACAAACGGGACAGCAGTTGCTTCTAGGTGCTTACTCGGCTCTTTCTCGCATGGTAGGTCAAGGAGCTATCGAGCTAAATACGCATAGTGAAATGCTTGATTTGGTCGTCATTGACGGTCATGCCAAAGGAATTATTGTTCGCGATTTAAAGACCGGTGCTATTACAGCTCACTCTGCAGACGCCGTTATATTAGCAACCGGCGGGTATGGTAATGTTTTTAATCTTTCCACCTATGCGCGTGGCTCAAACACGACTGCTATTTGGAGAGCGTATAAAAAGGGAGCTTGTTTTGCTAACCCATCTTTTACGCAAATTCATCCTACGTGTATTCCTGTTTCAGGTGACTATCAGTCTAAACTTACGCTGATGTCAGAGTCGTTGCGTAACGACGGTCGCATTTGGGTACCTAAGAAGAAAGAAGATTGTGGTAAGCCGCCTGCCTCGATTCCTGAAGCTGATCGCGACTACTACTTGGAGCGCATGTATCCAGCGTTCGGTAATCTATGTCCACGTGATATCGCATCGCGTGCAGCAAAACGTGTGTGTGATGAAGGTCGCGGCGTAGGTCCAACAGGCCTTGGTGTTTACCTTGATTTTTCCGATGCTATTAAACGCTTAGGTGAAGCGGGTGTGCGTGAGCGCTATGGTAATCTTTTTGATATTTATCACGAGATCACTAACGAAAACGCTTACAAAGTTCCTATGCGTATTTTCCCAGCTGTGCATTATACCATGGGCGGTCTCTGGGTGGATTATAATTTAATGTCTAATGTGCCTGGCTTATTTGCTTTAGGAGAAGCTAACTTTTCTGATCACGGAGCGAATCGATTAGGGGCATCTGCTTTGATGCAAGGTTTGTCGGACGGTTATTTTGTTATTCCTTATACTATTGGCGACTATCTTGCTGGATTAAAACCTAACTCAAGGCCATCCCCCGATGCACCTGAATTTCTTAAAGCAATCGCTGACGTTAAAACTAGTGTTACTCGGTTTTTAAGTAATAAAGGTAAAGAGCCTGTTAGCTACTATCATAAACGCTTAGGAAAGATTTTATGGAATTGCTGCGGTATGGCACGTAGTAAAGAGGGATTAGAACAAGGCATTAAAGAAATTACTCAGCTTCGCGAAGATTTCTGGGCAAATGTTAAAGTTCTTGGTTCCGCAGACACGCTAAATCAATCTTTAGAGCAAGCAGGTCGTGTTGCAGATTTTCTGGAACTAGGAGAGCTCATGTGTCGTGACGCACTTTCTCGCGAAGAAAGTTGTGGCTGTCATTTCCGTGAAGAGTATCAGTATCCGGACGGTGAATGTAAGCGTAACGATGAAGAGTATAGCCATGTTGCCGCATGGGAATATCAAGGGGAGGGTAAAACTCCTATTCGTAATGTTGAAAAACTTAACTACGAATTTACAAAGATGAGCCTTAGGAACTACAAGTAAGGAACCGCCATGTCTTCAGAAAATAAGTCCAAAAGCATTTCGGTAACATTACGCGTCTGGCGTCAAACTGCACCAAATCAGCCAGGTAAATTCATTGAATACCCTGCGCATGACTTGAGCCCTAATATGTCGTTCTTAGAGATGCTCGACGTGGTTAATGATCAGTTGACCGTAAAGGGAGAGGAGCCAATAGCATTTGCTCATGATTGTCGTGAAGGTATCTGTGGCACCTGCTCTCTTGTAATTAATGGTAAGCCACACGGTCCTCATCAAGGGGTTGCTAGTTGCCAAACTTACATTCGCAGTTTCAGCGATGGTGAGACTATCACTATCGAACCTTTCCGCGCGGAACCTTTCCCTGTAATCAAAGATTTAGTCACAAACCGTAGCGCATTTGATAAGATTCAACAAGCGGGTGGATTCATCACTGCACGTGCAGGCTCTGCGCCAGATGCTAATGCGACTTCCATATCTAAAGTTGATGCCGATTTAGCTATGGATGCAGCGCAGTGTATTGGGTGCGGTGCGTGTGTTGCTGCGTGTAAAAACGCCAGTGCTATGCTTTTTGTGGCAGCTAAAGTATCGCATTTAGGCATTCTTCCACAAGGCCAAGCAGAGCGCGATAAACGTGTTCTGGCTATGGTAAATACGATGGATGATTTAGGCTTTGGTGGATGTACCAATCAATATGAGTGTAGCGCTGCTTGTCCTAAACTCATATCCCATGACTTTATTTCACGCTTAAATGGAGACTACCTTGCAGCTAGTTTCCGTTCTATGTTTAAGCAAGCTCCGGCTCAAACTGATGGTGGAGCAGGTTGAGTAAGCCTCTCGCTTGTTTAAAATATTGAAAGTGCTTTTGCGCTTTCGAGTGCTATCCAGGCAAAACCAGCAAAAAGGGCAACCCACAGACCTTGTTTTGCCCATTTACGCCCCTTGAGCGTAGCATCCTGGAAGTCTGTATTGAGTAGCTTATGGTTATTTTGAGCCAAAAAACTAGCAAATCCAGGATTTTTGAAACGGCTCTTTTTATCCCTAGACAAACCAAACTTGATCGCGGGGCGATGGAATAGGTTTTTTAGGATTGTGAGCATTTGTAATACCGTGGAATTTTCGGTTGGTTTTTCAAACAAAAACGAGTGTTCTAGTATACATATTTTAAATAAAATAGATTATGCACCATTTCCGTTACATCGGCCAAAATCTTAATTGCGAATCCGTAGACTTGTCTGAGGTAGCACGTCTCTATGGAACACCTACTTATGTTTATAGTTCGGCTACTATGGCTGACAACTATACGCGTCTTGCTTCAAGTCTGGAAGGCTTAGATTTCCAAATCTGCTTTGCAAATAAAGCTAATGCTAATTTGGCTGTACTTAGGCACTTTGCCAATATGGGATGCGCGTTCGAGTTTGCGAGTTCGGGTGAGTTGCAGCGTGTTATCGCAGCAGGTTCAAATGTTAAACAAAGTGTTTTTGCTGGGGTAGGTAAAACAGAAGCTGAAATTAAAGTAGCACTTGAAAATCAGATTTATTCTTTTCACGTAGAAAGTGAACCAGAGTTAGCACGAATCAACCATGTCGCTGGCACGATGGGGTTAAAAGCCCCTATAGCTATTCGAGTTAATCCAGACGTTGATGCACATACGCATGCCAAAATTAGTACGGGCAAAAGTGAGCATAAATTCGGTATACCTCTAAAGTTTGCCGCAGCAGCCTATGAAGCCGCCTCGAAGTATCCGCACCTTATTTTAAAAGGGGTACAAATGCACATAGGCTCTCAAATGACGGAACTAGCACCAATAGTTGAGGCTGTCAAAAAAGTGGCCCCATTTGCTGCTGAACTTAAAGCTAAGTACGGCATTAGTCACTTCTCCATCGGAGGAGGTATTGGTATTGTTTATAAAGATGCATTAGCGAGTGGTCAGGATTCGTGGTGGAATGCTCTTTCTGAGGATCAAAGACCTCTAACGCCTGAAACCTATGGTGCTGCACTCGTTCCACTCTTAAAACCTTTGGGACTAAAGATTGTTCTAGAGCCTGGTCGTTTTCTTGTAGGTAATGCGGGAGTACTACTTACTCGAGTTGAATATTTAAAACGTGGTAATGGTAAGAACTTTCTTATAGTTGACGCTGGCATGAATGATTTAGTCAGACCTGCTATGTATGATGCTTACCATGAAATAGTGGCACTTCATAAAGATACGACACGACCAACCCTCGTTGCTGATATCGTAGGGCCAGTATGCGAAAGTAGTGACTGCTTTGCTAAAGAACGTTCAATCCAAGACGTAGGAGAAGGTGAATACTTAGCGATTATGAGCGCGGGTGCTTACGGTAAGACTATGGCAAGTCGCTATAATGCTCGAGCACTCCCTGCCGAAGTTCTAGTAAAAGGAAGCTCCTTTGAGCTTGTGTGTATTCGTGAAAATTTTGAGCAAATGACTGCGCTAGAACGTATCCCAGCTTTTTTGAAGTAAAGCGTATAAAAACTAAAAGTATACCGTCGCAAATTTTACTTAGATTTAATTGATTAAACCTATGAATTTTACGGTTGTTGGTGCAGGAGCATGGGGTACAGCTTTTTCGCTGTATCTTGCCCGACACAACCATACTGTTACCCTAGTGCCACGCCGAGGTGAGCACGCAGAAGCGATTAAGTCTTTTTTAGAAAATCGTGATTATCTTCCTGGTTTTACGATTCCACCTGAACTATTAATTAACGCTCATCTTAAATCGAGTTTAGTTGGAATTGAGTGCCTTATACTTGCGTGCCCAACCCAAGCACTTCGCCATACCTGTGAAAATTTAAAAAAAGAAGGTTTTTATAAAGGTATTATTATTTCACTAGCGAAGGGGCTTGAGGTGAAAAGTCATCTTAGACCATCTGAAGTCATTGCTGAAGTACTGCCAGAGGCAACAATTGGCACTTTGACAGGACCAACGAATGCAGCTGAGGTGGCACGTGAGTTGCCCTGCGCAATGGTATTAGCGGGTAAGGGTGAATGGATTAATTCGATACAAGCAAATTTAAGTAGCGCTAAGATGCGTGTCTACACCAGTGACGATTTAAGCGGTGTTGAATTAGGGGGTGCTCTTAAAAACGTCTATGCAATTGCGGCAGGATGTGCAGATGGACTTAAGTTAGGAGATAATTCAAAAGCAGCCTTATTGACACGTTCTCTTGCAGAAATGGTGCGAGTGGGTGTCGCTTTAGGTGCACGAAACGAAACTTTTTATGGTTTAAGCGGTTTCGGTGATTTGGTAGCAACATGCCATGGTCAATGGAGCCGTAACCGCGATTTCGGCGAGCACATAGGATCAGGAGTAGATGTCGCTAAAGTCTTAGCGCATCGTAAAACTGTTGTAGAAGGTTATACTACAACAGAATCTTTTGCCGGCCTTTGTGATCAGAAAAATATTGATGCACCTATATTAAAGGAAATGCGTGCAATACTTTTTGAATCAAGAAAACCTGCTGATGCCCTAGCTGCTTTAATGTTGCGTGGACTCAAGGGTGAGGCGCACAAATAAGTTAAGATAATTAATAATTATCTTTAGAGATATCTCTATTTTTTGTTTCAGGAAGAACTAAGGCGCCAATAATAAAGCATAGCCCAGCAATGGTGATAGGATACCAAAGACCAGCATAAATATTTCCTGTAAATACACTTATTGAGGTAGCTATAAGTGGAAGAAAACCTCCAAACCAACCGTTACCAATATGATAAGGTAAGGACATAGAGGTATAACGAATGCGCGTTGGGAATAATTCGACTAAAAAAGCAGCTATAGGACCGTAAACTAAAGCGACATAGATGACGAGTAAAGTGAGCAAGCTTATCGCTTTAAACCAATTAATTTGGGCTGAATCTGCCGCTAACGGATATCCGGCTTGAACCAAGTTTTTTTCATACTCTAATTTATCAAATCCTTGGATAGTAGAGCTTCCTAGTGTAAGTGAAATAGGCTGACCGGGAAGTGCACTATCGAGTGTAAATGGTACTCCGCGTGTATTTAAATAGTTACGCGCTTGATCGGTAGTAGATTTGATTTTACTTGGTAGAACTATTTTACGGGCCGCATCTGCTAATGCTTCAATAACTAATACCGTATTACCGTTAAAATCTTCCGTGTGTAGTGTTACAGGAGTTTCCTTCATTGCACGAGCAAGTGCTGGATTAGCTGCTTCCGTAAGGCCGTGGAATATAGGCTGATAAGTAAGAACAGTGAGAAGCATTCCAGAAAGAATAAGCCACTTGCGTCCTATTTTATCCGAAAGACTTCCAAAGAATAAAAGGAAAGGAGTACCTATAATAAGCGCTACAGCGATTAATTCATAACCAACTATATAATTTACCTTAAGCGTAGTTGTTAAAAAATACAATGCATAGAATTGGCCTGCATACCATACAACGCCTTGGCCAGCTGTTGCTCCAAAGAGCGCTTTAAGTACAACTACTAAGTTTTCTTTATTACCGAAGCTTTCTGTCAGTGGTGACTTAGAATTTTTTCCCTGCGCTTTCATTTCTGCGAATACAGGAGACTCTTCAAGCTTTAAGCGTATGTAAACAGATACTCCTAAGAGAATAACAGAAACACCGAATGGAACTCGCCATCCCCATGCAGAAAAACTGTCCGATGACATGAAATGTCTTACAGTAAGTATAACCGCTAAACTTAAAAATAAACCAAGCGTTGCAGTAATTTGAATCCAACTTGTAAAAGCACCTCGTTTATTTGCGGGTGCATGTTCAGCAACATAAGTAGCAGCTCCTCCATATTCCCCTCCAAGTGCTAATCCTTGAGCAAGGCGTAAAGTAAATAAAAGAATAGGAGCCCAAAATCCAATCTGAGTATAGGTGGGCAAAATACCTATAAGTGCAGTAGCAGAACCCATGATAACTATTGTAACTAGAAATGTGTACTTACGACCTACTATATCACCGAGACGGCCAAAAACCAACGCTCCAAAAGGTCTAACAGAAAAACCTACACCGACTGCAGCTAAACTTGAGAGTAATGCAGCAGTATCATTTCCTGGAGGGAAAAATAGTTTTCCAAAGAAAGTAGCTAAAGTTGCGTATATAAAGAAATCATACCACTCAAACACTGTTCCTAGAGATGATGCGAAAACGATTAGTCTATGTTTACGGTCGAGCGCTGAAGAATCTTGGGTATTCATTTTGGGGTTAAATGATGAAACTCTATCAAGACGTTACTTGAGTATGAATCAAGCAGACAGTGTAAGCTTTAGGATTTTGATGCCGTTTTGTATCTCTGGATTGTCAATATAGCTACGGCAGCTATGATGATAATTGCTGCTAAAAATATACGTGGAGTTACGGGTTCGTTTAATATTGCCCAGCCTAGGAAAACCGCAACGAACGGATTAACATAGGCATAGGTCGAAAGTCGTACAGGCGTAGTATGTGTTAAGAGCCATACATACACGGGATATGCTACTAGAGAGCCTATGAAAATCAGGTATGCAAACGCTATCCATGAGTGAAAACTTATTAACTGAAGCTTCAGTAAAGGAGCTTCGTGAGTTAAAAGCCCGGTTAAAAGCATCATACCACTTCCAGCAAGCATTTGAATTGAGGCTGCATTCATGGGCATCGCACCATTTTTTGAATGCTTAGAATATAACGATCCTATCCACCAAAGAATGCTCGCTGCTATCAAAGCGACGACGCGACTCAATGGCGGTCGCGATCCGCTTGGTATAGCTCCTGGTCCAAGGAGTATAATGAGGCCTGTAAGTCCAAGAGCTATTCCAATCCAAAGTCCTAGAGTAGGGCGTTTACCTCCTGGTCTAACCCAATCGAGTAGTACCATTGATATCGGAGATGCTCCCAAGATTAGCGTTGTAAGACCTGAGGGCACTTTCTGCTCAGCCCAGCTTACAATGCCATTACCTCCCAATAGGAGGCATCCCCCTACAATCGCATTATCTCTCCACTGCAGAAGTGTAGGCCATGGAGCTCCACGCAGCTGCATAATCGTAAATAATACGGTTCCAGAAATAAGGAATCTAAAGCCTGCCATTAAAAAAGGAGGCATTGTTTCCACTGCTACTCTAATACCTAAATAAGTACTTCCCCAGATAATATATATTGCAGCAAAAGCAAAAAAGAATGCTGTTTTCGAGGGAGTTTTTGCGTCAGTAGGTATCAAGGCTATTAAGTGTAGATTTAAACCAGAGTGTTTAACCATACCAAGGTTAAATTGCTTTTACTTAAGTACGAGCTTTGTCTCTTGGGTATTGTTTTAAAGACTAGTTTAATCTAGATGATATTAGTCCTGTACTTAATGTTGCGTACTCGTATTGAATTTACTCGGATGAAACCTTAGTCCCATTATTGTGTCTTTAGTTCGCATACTACATCCGATGACACGCTTAGGATTTTCGTACATTTTATTTGTTTTAGCCTTACTTAGTGGGTGTGTTAGCGAACAAGGTCGTCTTCGTCCTAAACCCACTGCCAGTTCAAGTTCTATAGAAGTAGTACCTGTTGGTCATGGTACAGCGCTACAGTTTAGGGGTCTTGCACTCATTACAGATCAAATAGTTAATGAGATTTTAATGCTTAATGATATTTCCGCATCTAAAACTACACCTCATGTTCTCTTGAATCCGGTAATAAATCAGACAACTGCTAGCGTTAATGAACAGCTTTTACTTGGACGTATGCGAGTCATGCTTAATAGTAAGGCAAGAAATAAGCTTCGTTTCCTAGATAGTGCAATGATAAGGCATATTGAAAATCAATTTGCAGAAATTCCTAATGCAGAAAACCGTAAAAATTTATCTACGAGTAATCATCTTGAACATGTTGTTCTAGAAAGTAGGTTAGTTAAACAAAAAGAAGTAATTAAATTTGAATTTATTCTAACTAAGCTCTCTTCTAGGGCTGTGCTTTGGAAGTGCACGTATGATATCAGCCCAGATTTTTTTAATTAAACGTCTTATTGTTATAATTTATGAAATACTTATTCGCTACTTTTTTTACGCTAGTATTTTTACTAGGGGGTTGTTCCACGCCTCATGTAGCGCTACAGACTAAGCCTAACCTTCCCTACCAAGCCTTGGATGCCTCTGTAAATGCATCGATAGAAAAGATAAGTCTTAGTAATCGACTGCTTGCTGATGGTAGAATCGAAGTCCTATGTGTGCTTAAAAATAGAACGACTGCACCTGTTTCTATTACAGTCAATTGTGTCTTTGAGGACACTCTAGGTAATGCTATTAATGAGCCTAGTATATCGCAATCAACGACTATTTTTGATTCTGTGCCTCTTACTTTACGTTTCGAATCCAAATCTAAGGATGCGAAACGGTATAGTATAATGGTAAAATCAAATTCCTAAGCCTTAGGCTTTAGGTAGGAGATCTGCAACGAGCGCCTTCTCTTCTTTCAATTCTGTTTCTGTAAGCGCAATTCTATTACGAGCAAACTCACTTAAGGTTATATTCTGTACGATGTGCCACTGATTCCCATCTGAGCGCATAGGATAAGAGAACATAAGGCCTTTCTCTACTCCGTATGAGCCATCGCTGCAGACTGCTACACTAAAGCTATGGCCGGGAGTTGTAGGTGTTGTCAGTGCACGTACTGTATCTACAACAGCATTAGCTGCTGAAGCTGCAGAACTCAAGCCGCGGGCTTTGATAATTGCTGCACCGCGCTGTTGTACAGTTGGAATAAAAGCGTCTTTAAACCAAGCAGCATCCGTAATAGCAGTGGTTGTAGGTTGACCAGAAATATGTGAATTTTCGAAATCAGGATACATGGTCGAACTATGATTGCCCCAGATAGCGAGATTCGAAACTTCAGTTGTTTGTACTCCTGCTTTAATTGCTAACTGAGTGACAGCTCTATTTTGATCAAGCATTGTCATAGCAAACCAGCGATCCTTAGGGATTGATGGTGCATTGTTCATCGCTATTAAACAGTTTGTATTACAAGGATTACCAACCACCAAAATACGCACATCTTTAGCTGCGTTTTTAGCTATAGCCTGTCCTTGGCCAGTAAATATTTTACCGTTAATTCCGAGTAGATCTTTACGTTCCATGCCTTGTTTGCGAGGTACAGAACCTACAAGGAGTGCCCAATTAATGTCCTTAAATCCTTCGTCGAGTGAAGCGGTTGCGATAATACCTTTGAGGAGTGGAAATGCGCAGTCTTGAAGTTCCATGACTACTCCAGCCAATACGGGGAGAGCAGGTTCAATTTCAATCAAATGCAAAATTACAGGCTGTTCAGGTCCAAACATTGAACCTGAAGCAATACGAAATAAAAGAGAGTAACCGATTTGGCCAGCAGCTCCAGTGATAGCGATACGTAGGGGAGATTTCATGATTTTTTTAAAATTAAAATTGCTTAAATTTGAATCAAATAGTTTTTAGGCTTTAGCTTTTAGTAGTACGGCATGTATTTCGTGTATAAGCGCTTCTGTAGTAGGCCAATCTATGCATCCATCAGTTATAGATATCCCGTACTTTAAGCGTTCAAGAATACTTCCGGGCCCAGGTAATGGAGGAAAGCTTTGGTTGCCCGCACTTAAATTACTTTCAATCATAGCACCTAAGATTGAGGTATTTCCCTTTTTTATTTGATCAAGGAGTTCGCGCATCACTTCAGGCTGGCGCTCAGGCTGCTTGGTCGAATTATCATGGGAGCAGTCAACGAGTATAGATTTAGGCAGTCCTGCTTTTACCAAAAGTTTTTCTGCATCTGCGATATGAGCTGAAGAATAGTTAGCCCCACTAGAGCCTCCACGTAGCACGATATGACATTCTTTATTGCCACGTGTTACCACTGCCGACGCCGCTCCATCTAGATTGATCCCTAAAAAGGTATGGGGTTGGCCTGCTGCTTTGATTGCATTAACTGCAGTTTGAACAGAACCATCCGTGCCATTTTTGAAGCCAATAGGCATCGATAATCCTGATGCCATTTGTCGGTGAGTTTGAGACTCAGCCGTGCGTGCCCCAATAGCCGACCAACATACTAAGTCAGCAATGTATTGAGGAGTGATTGGATCAAGAATTTCTGTTGCTGTAGGTAGGCCTAGATCTAGTACGGCTCTCAAGAATCCCCGAGCAATACGAAAACCAGACGCAATATCATGGGTTCCATCCAAGTGGGGATCCATAATTAACCCTTTCCATCCAACTGTTGTGCGCGGCTTTTCGAAATAAACACGCATCACTATTAAAATTTTATCCGATACTTTTTTAGATAAAGCAGCTAATTTTTCTGCGTAATCTTTACCTGCTTTCAAATCGTGAATTGAACAAGGACCTATGATGAGTAAAAAACGTTTTTCCTCACCAAACATTATACGCAGAATCGCTTTACGAGACTCCGCAACAAAGGAAGCCTGGGATTCGCTTGTAGGAATCTCGTTGAGAAGCTGTTTAGGAGAAGGCAATATGCGATTCTCAAGAACATTTATGTCAGAGGTTTTTTGCACGGAATGTTTATTATTGCAGATAAAGGGGGTGGTATGCCGAGCCTCTTTTTTACATTTAGGTAATTACCTATTTTTTAAAAAAAGTGGCCGGTCACATACCCCTATGTGACCGGCCTTTGCTTTCTTAGTTACCCCAAAACTCCCGCTAGGCGGGAGAAGTGGAAAATTTAATAAAAATAAAAGAACACGCTTTAGTATCTTGGTCAAATGGAATTAAATTAAAACTTAAAGCTATCGCTGTTTAACTGCTGCTTATTAAAATTATTAATATGGAAACAAAATCGGGTTATTCCTATAGTATAACGACTCTGAGTGCTTGGATTCGAGTTACTGGAGAGGATTCCGCACACTTTCTTCAAGGTCAATTCAGTAACGATCTTAAGGATGGTTTTAAAAAATGCATAAACAATTGGTATTTATATGGTTTATGGTTAGATCATAAGGGTAAGATTATCGCAGATAGTACGCTGGTAAAAACGGATGTATCCCATCAATTTTGGATTCATAGTAATGACTGTTTAGCAGCGGATATATGTGCGCGCCTTGAAGGATTTATTATAGCTGATGATGTATCATTATCCAACGAAACAGAGCAGTGGGCATCACTAGTATTATTTGGTAGTAATATACGTAAATTATTGAAAGAGAGTAATTTAAAAGATATCTATATTTTTAATGGAAGACGCGGCACAGAGGAATCGTATGAAGTCATATACCCGCGCTCGGAAGAGGCTAAAGTCCTGGAGATTATTAAAGATTTTGATAGGTTAACGTCCAAGGACTTAGAAATACTTAGAATTAAAGCGGGCATTCCACGTATTCCTCAAGATGGAGGAAATACTGATTTGCCTCAGGAAATCGGACTGGGTTTAGATACCATTTCATTTACTAAGGGATGTTATGTGGGCCAAGAGGTTATGGCTCGATTAAATTCTCGAGGTAGAACTAGACGCAAACTTTGCCGGGTTAAAGGTGATGGGGTTCCCCCATCTCTGCCTTGTGCAGTATTTGATTTAGATGCCAAAGTAGGTGAATTGAAATCAGTTGTAGCCTATGCGAGTGGTTATCTAGGCCTTGCTTTACTTTCTGTTGCAGCACTTGAAAAAGCATCCGAGTTTTCTCTAGAAGCTCATACAACTCCTAAGTTGAAGATCGATTGAAGATAAACAGGCAAAGCTAAATTTAATACACCTATGAAAGACAGGCTAATTAACCAGTTCAAAGAACAATTTGGAAGAGAGCCTGAGTTTATATCACGCGCTCCTGGTCGTATAGAGTTTATTGGAAACCATACAGACTATAACAAGGGTACTGTCCTTGGTGCATCACTTGATTTATGTGTATGGGTGGCAATTGCTTCTCGTAAAGATAATATACGTAATTTTTATACCTATGATCTTACTAAACGCGTAACAGTAGAAAGTAAGACTTATGATTCACTACAAGGAACTCAATCATGGGTAAATTATCCTCTGGGAGTGCTTGTAGCGATGCGTGAGTCTAAACTGAAATTGCCTGAAGGTTTTGATTATATGGTGATCTCTAATCTTCCGATGGGGGCCGGTTTAAGTAGTAGTGCTGCGATTGAGCTTTCATCAACGTTAGCTTTTCTTGCATTGACTGGACAATCCGTTTCACGTGAAGACTTAGTGAAACTAGCGAAGTATGCAGAAAATAATTTTGTGGGTGTTCCTTGTGGTATACTAGACCAAGGAGTTTCCGGTTTTGGTAAAAAAGATCATCTCGTTTTTATAGATTGTGCAGGACCAAGATTTGAAACTATACCGCTTCCATTGAAAACACACTTCTGGGTTTTTAATACTCACACTAAACATGCATTAGTGGACGGATTGTACGCAACAAGACATAAGGAGTGTATGGATGCAGCAAAGGCACTTGGAGTAAATTACTTAGTCGAGGCTACAGCTGAATTATTAGATAATCATAAAACTGCGCTTACTTTAAATAGCTATAAACGTGCTTTTCATGTTATTGAAGAGATAAAGCGCGTGGGAAATATGATTGATGCTCTTAAGCAATCAGATCTGCGAAAGATCGGTGTTCTGCTCAATGAATCTCACAGGAGTTCACGGGTTTATTTTGAAAACAGTACGCCTGAACTCGACTTTATAGTAAGTGCCTTAAGCGAACAAAGCCAAGTATATGGAGCTCGTTTAACTGGGGGAGGTTTTGGAGGCGCAGTTATGGCGCTAACATCAAATAATTATTCCCAAGAATTAGCCGATAAAATCGCAACGCTATACTCTGAACGATTTGGCAGTAAGTTAGAAATTATACATACGATTACAGGCGATGGTGCCGCTCTTATATAAATCAATACAAAAAATTAGAATAAGTCAGAGAAGCTAGCAAACCAGTGGTCTATGCTAATATGAAAGCTTACGAAATAAAGAAGGCCTGCTAAGGCAAGCATAGGACCAAATGGAATTGGATTCGAAAGGGGTGTCTCAGCGACACGTTCAGCCTCTGATTTTTTGTTAGAAAATAATTTACGAAATACGATAAGAATAATAACGGCTATGGCTCCGAGGAATGCCCCACCAAAAATAGAAACAAGTGCTCCTTTCCATCCACAAAAAGCTCCTATAGCGCCTATAAATTTTACATCCCCTAAGCCCATGGCTTCTTTATTTAGTACTGCACTTGCTAGCATTGCTATCCAAAATAACAGGCCTGAGCCCACAAGAAGGCCTTTCATAGATGCCTCAACAGATCGCAAGCTATCGAGAAGAAAAATTCCTTCGTGCTGTCCATGTAAGCTTGGAACTAAGGCAGAAAGTATAACGCCTACAATTCCTAGCCCTAAGCTAAGAAAGTCTGGTATTACCATATGTTCAATATCAATACATGTTGCGGCGACTAAAGCGCTAGCAAATATCCAGCCGCAGAACGCATTTTCTGGGTTCATATTCTTCCAAACGTAAAGAAATATAGCGCCTGTTAGTATTTCTATAAATGGGTGACGAATTCCAATAGGTTGTCCGCAGCAACGAGCGCGGCCTTTGAGTATTACCCAGGAAATAATAGGTATGTTATCATGCCAAGCGATAGGCTTGCTGCATATGCAATGAGAGCCTGGAGTAATTATCGATAGACCTTCAGGAGTTCTACTTATTACAACATTTAAAAAACTGCCCAAACAGGTACCAACGACTAAAACTATAAAATCAAAATATAGTGGATAGTCTGAAGCCAAACGCGTGATTTCTGAAATCATCGAATTAAGGCTAGCGCCTCGCGTGCTGCTCGTAACATTAAAGGAGCTGTTCTTGATGAAGGAGCATCAGTCCAAATTTCTAAAGCCTTGGCTCCCTGGTGTACAAGCATTGTTAATCCGTTTGTAGTTAAAATTCCAAGTTCTTCCGCTTGCTGCATTAGTTGTGTCTTAGGTGGGTTGTAAATCATGTCAAACACTCCTGCAGGTTCTCTAAGACGCACTAAATCAATCGGTGCTAGATCACTTGGCTTCAATCCTGCACTCGTAGCGTTAATGACAAGCACTCCTCGTGCAATGCCAGATACGTCGGGTTCTAGCAACGAGACTTGGCTTACTGAATTTATAGGAACCTCTTTAGCTATACCTTTAAGATGCATTTTTAGTTCCTCTAGATTTTGCGCAGTTCGATTCACTAAGGTGAGTGAACGACACTTACGCATTAGACACTCAACCGCTGCTCCTCGTGCCGCTCCACCTGCGCCAATTAAAAGAATGTTAGAATCTGTTAACTCGATATCGAGCGATTCTTTGACTGCTGTTGCTAGGCCATATCCATCTGTATTGAAGCCTTCCCATCCTGATTGTGTACGCCTTAGTGTATTTACAGCACCTATCAGAGAAGCGCTTGGATCAATTTTTTCAATTAGGCTAAAAGCGATTACTTTGTGGGGAACAGTTAGATTTAGACCTAAGAAACCTTTACTGTGAAAGAGAGGGAGGGCCTCTTTTAAATCTTCTGGTTTAATCTCAAAACGAACGTAAGTAATTGTTTCAAGCCTTGGGTTATGACGTGCCTCACTTTGGAGTGCAGCATTATGCATCATTGGACTTAATGAATGTGCTATTGGGAAACCTAGTACTGCTAAGGTAGGCGTACTTTTATTCCAATGCTTTAAGTCTGCTAAGGTGTAAACAAGTTCTTGAGCCATGGCCTGCCCGTTAGGTATTTCGGGCATAGGCATCTTCAAACTCTTCAATGAAACTTGCAAACAGCTTCGCTTTAATTTCTTCACCTGCTTGCATGTAGTGATTTTGCAAATTTCGACAATTTCGAGTGAGTACTTCTCTAATTGAAGTGGGAGCTAAATCCGTGAGTTGAGGAACAATTTTTCGTGAGCGAAGAAGATCAAAGACTTCTTCGCTATCTCTAAACAGGCCTTGTTCAAACGGATCGACAAAAAAAGGTTCTTTCTCGCTATAGCATCCAATAATAAAATGCCCCGGCAGTGCCACAGGCTCCAAGGTTAATTCTAATCGTTCTGCTACGAGTAAGTAGATCAGACTTAGCGTTAAAGGTAGTCCTTTGCGGCGTTTGATAACCTGATCAATGAGACTATTACGAGGGTCATTATAGTGTTCCACGTTTCCGCGAAAGCCCCAGTCATGAAAAAGAACGCGATTAATAATTCTGCACTGATCTCTAACCGAACAGGGTTCAGCTATTAATTCTCTACACCGAGCAGCTATGGCATCCAGTACCTGGCAACACTCCCCAGCATCAAGTTTGGGTGAAACGGTACGAGATAAAAGCAGCGCTCCTGTTTCTAACTCATAGTTAAGAGAGCGAATAAACGTTCTAAACTCTTCTTCTGGATCGCTAAACTTGAGTTCCCTTAAATACCACGCTGCATTAAGGGTTACTTTTGAATCTTCGCTTTTGAGCGCTTGCTTTAGGAAAAGTGCCGCCTGAGCTTTATGCTTAGAAAAATAGTTTAGCAGTGAAGTGCGCACCATTTGACTCGAATCATCGAGTAAAGAGCGCAAGGCTTCTTGGCGTTTTGGATCTAACGGTTCCTGAGTGGATTCCACAGATACAAACAAAAAAACTTTTCTTCTTACTGGCAACACCGAAGCACACAGGTCTGACTATGCTATGGCATGGAAAATAGAGGTAAATAAGGGACTGAGGCTTCCACAAATACAGTGGGCCTTGGATGCCGCTATTCCGGCTGCTCGCTCATTTATTTCTCATGCACACAGTGATCATATTGCTGCTCATAAAGAAGTTGTATGTTCTAAGCCAACGGCTCGCTTATTACGTGAAAGGTTACGAGGTAAGCGCATTTTACATGCTTTAGACTATGGAGTACCCGAACAACTAACCGAGGATGCTTCTATTACGCTTTATCCTGCAGGTCATATCCTTGGTTCTGCGCAAAGTTTGATTACTCATAAAGAACACGGCAAACTCCTCTACACTGGAGACTTTAAGTTTAACGCAGGTTCTGCATCTGAAGCATGTGAATTTCCACAGGCCGATCTCTTGATCATGGAAACTACGTTTGGTTTACCCCGTTATATTTGGCCGGACCGTGACGAGGTTTTCAGTAAGCTTATTACGTTTTGTAAAGACGCCTTAGCCACTGGCTTAAACCCAGTGATTTTAGCCTATAATTTAGGTAAAGCGCAGGAAGTGATTATGGGTTTATCGCAAAGTGGTATTCCGATCATGATTCATGAGCAGGGTTACCGTTTTTGCAAAATCTATGAAGAGTTGGGGATTAAGTTACCTGAATATAAGGTATTCGATCCACTTTACGCTGCAGGTCATATTATTATATGTCCGCCACATTTAAGGAGAACTTCTTTTTTAAAGCATATTCCAGCGCACCGTTTAGCTGTTGCAACAGGGTGGGCACTTGATACCAAAGCTATCTATCGCTACGGATGCCATGCCGCATTTGCTTTATCAGACCATGCCGATTACGCAGAGCTTTTAGCCTGTGTAAAACAAGTGAATCCCAAACGCGTGCTTACTGTACATGGATTTGCACGTGAATTTGCCGAAACGCTTAGGGCAGAAGGTATTGAAGCATGGGAAGCTGGAAAAGATAACCAGCTGGATTTACCTTTAAGTTTCTCTTTCGCCAAACAAAGCTGAACCAACGCGTATAAGCGTACTTCCAGCTGCTATTGCAGCTTCATAATCTCCGCTCATTCCCATCGAGAGCGTACTTAAGGGTAATTTATATCGAAAACTAAGTTCGTCTCTTAACGACCTTAAATTTTGAAATGTACGTACAGCAACATCAGGATCATCTGATAGCGGAGCAATAGTCATTAGACCATCTACTTTGAGATGGTTTCTAGAGAGCGCTGCTTCTAGAAGCTGTGGGGCTTCCTCAAGTTCAGCTCCAAATTTAGCGGGATCTCTTCCTGCATTGATCTGCAAAAGTATAGGGAGCACTTTTCCTGCCTCTGAAGTAGCCTTATCAAGAAGCGTAACTAATTTTTGGCTATCAACACTTTGAATCCGATCAAAATGACGTGCTGCAAGATTTGATTTGTTAGATTGTAAATGACCGATTAGCTCCCAAATCAATGGTTCTGTAGAAAGTGCTCGTTTATCTATTGTTTCTTGAACTCTATTTTCTCCAACTGTTTTAAGACCGAATCGGTAAGCAAAATGTGCGGCATCTACAGGGTGGCTCTTCGTTACTGCCATTAAAGTAACGTCATCTGGATTTCTTTTCGCTTTATGGCATGCAGCGTCAATTCCTAAGCGTAATTTAGCAGCACGGTTTGCAAAATCATCGTAGGTAATCATATTGTAAATATTAAGAATTTCTAATTAAACGTTTACGCGCAATACCTATCCATCACTCTAAAACCTAGTAAAGGTTCTTATTATGCAAATCGAAAACCTGAAAATATTCGCAGACCTAGTCGAAACTAAGAGCTTCTCCAAGGCTGCTAAGCTTAACAGTTTAACGCAATCGGCTGTTAGCCAACAAGCAAGAGCTATGGAGCGTCATTTTAAGGTACTCTTGATTGATCGTAGTCAGAAACAATTTCAATTAACGAGAGAAGGTCAGCGCGTTTACGAATCGTCTCGGGAGATGCTTCATTCCTATGACATGCTTTCGTCGGAGCTTCTTGAGATGAAAAAAGTGGTTAGTGGTACAATTCGTATCTCAACAATTTACTCTATTGGTCTTCATGAACTGCCTCCTTATATTAAACGTTTCTTGCATGACTTTCCTTCGGTTAATATCCGTGTAGAATACCGTAGATCAAATTTAGTGTATGAGGATATTCTTCATAACTCAGTTGATTTCGGATTAGTAGCTTTCCCTGTTAAAATGCGTCAGATTGAATCTGTTGCATTTCATAATGATCATTTAGTGCTTATAACCAATCCTCAGCATCCACTGGCAAAGAAAACTGAAGTGAGTGTTTCTGATTTAGCAGGACAAAAGTTTATCGGTTTTGATCCTGATATTCCAACGCGTAAAGCTATCGATCAGATCTTTAGAGATAATGACCTAGAATGTGATCCTGTGATGGAGTTTGATAATGTTGAAACAGTTAAGCGAGCTGTAGAAGTAGATCATGGCATAGCGATTGTACCGCAAGCTACAGTAGTTCAGGAAGCAAAGCAGGGTACTTTATCTGTAATTCATTTTAAAGGACGTGAATTCACACGACCGCTTGCTATCCTACATCGTAAAGGTCGTGTATTAACACCAGCTATGCGTAAATTTGTAGAAATATTAGGGCTAGATCTATCCGGTGCCAAATCGAGCTGAACATTACTTAAAAGATGCGTGTCTTTACTGCCATGAATTTATCACTTAAAACTATCACGACTCTAAGTCTCTTCGCTTTTGCCTTAACTGCACTTGCTTCACCAATAAATGCTCAGGCTGTAAAATCAACAGCTTCTGCTGTTTTACCTAAAGTTGCTCCTACGTGGAGCCTTAAGGATCTAGAAGGAAATACTGTTTCATCAGATCAGTATAAGGGTAAAGTTGTAGTGATTGATTTTTGGGCTACGTGGTGTGGTCCATGCCGGCAAGAGATTCCTGGTTACGCCGATTTACAAAAGAAATATACTGATGGTGGGCTAGTTATTATAGGCGTGTCTCTTGATCAAGCTGGTCCTTCTGTTGTTAAAGATTTCGTAAAAAAGTATTCCGTATCTTACAAAATAGTTATGGGTGACGATAAAATAGTAGATGCATTCGGAGGTATAGATGCTATTCCTTCTACATTCATTATAGACCGAGAAGGCCTAATACGTGATCAAAAAGTAGGAGCAGTAAAAACCGCTGAATTCGAAAAGCGTATTTTAAAAGTTTTAACACCTAACCCTAACCAGAGCTAATTAGCTTAGGTTTATAAAAGAAGGGGCCGGCGATAACCCCTTAACGCCGACCCCAGTTTTTCTACATTCGGCTTAAAGCCGTTTTATTTTACCAAAAATCCTGTTTTCCAGGACAGGTTATGTTTAGCAAGCTTCATGCCATTATTTTCAGCTAATTTAATATTACGTTTGGGCAAAGCCTGAGATTGCATCAGCAATTTCTCTGTCACTACGGCACCTCGGCATTTTATTTTGACCGCCCCATTTTCCTCTAGCTTTAAGCCACGATTCAAAGGTTCCAGAATTGATTATATGCACAACGGGATCTGCTAACCCGCCCGCTGCACGTTTGGCTTCATAGTCTTCATTCTTAGATTGCAGTGTACTGTCTAGCTGCGAGGCAAACGCTTTCAAATCAGATACATGACCCGAGGCTAGTTCTATCCACCATTCGTGGCATCCACGTGGTCTTCCTTTATCAGGATCTGCAAAAAGCGGAGCTACATGGAAATTTCCTACATTTAAATTAAAGTGATTACAGGTATTAACCAAAGAATCTGTCACCTCTTTTTCAATGACATGTTCACCAAAAGCACTTAGTTGCAACGCTGTTCTACCAACGTAAACTAAGCGAGGAGGAGTAGTTGAAATGAAGCGAACAACATCACCGATTACATAGCGAGCTAAGCCTCCAGGAGTTGTGAGTATGAGTGCATAGTCTTTACCTATTTCAACTTCTGTTAATGCAACTGCATGTTTACCTAAAAAAGATAACTTAGAATCATCGTAATGACTCATAGGAAGGAATTCGAAAAACAACCCACAATCAGTTATTAGTCTCATGCCTAATTCAGTAGAAAAAGTATCTTGCGCTGCGATAAATCCCTCCGATGCAGGATAAACCTCGTGAAAATTAATAGTAGGACCAAGTGCCTTTCTTAATTCATTAACATAAGGTCCAATTGGAACGCCTCCATGCATAAGGCATTCAAAATGAGGCCAAAGCTGTTGGAGATGAGTTACTCCTGTTTTTCTGCGTAACGCTTCCGCAAGAATAAGTATCCAGCTCGGAATACCTGCAATTAAACTTATATCACTGTGCTGTGTTTTATCTGCTATGGCCTCGATTTTATTAGGCCAATTATCCATAGCTGCTATTTTTTCCCCTGGTTCAAATAAATATTTTTCAATCCATGCAGGAAGGTGTTTAGCTGTAATACCACTTAAGTCACCGCAGTAAGCCTTAAAGCCAGATGACGAAACCAGTGGATTGAGTCCAGTAGATCCACCTAAAAATAAATGTCTGCCTTGAAAAACAGCTGCTTTAGGTGTGCGTCCTGCGTAATAAAGCAGTGATTGAAGTCCTGCTTTTTTGAAATGAGTAAGCATTGTACCTGTAAGCGGTATATATTTTGTTCTTCCCGCTGTAGTTCCAGAGGAAACGGCGTAATTGCTGCATGTGCCAGGCCATAGTACATTGGCTTCTCCTGCTTTCATCTTCTCAACGAAGTTAGAAAGATCTTCGTAGCGATGTAGGGCTACTGTATCGCGAAATTCATTATAAGGTATCTTTTCTTCTATACCCAAGGAACTCCATGCTGATGTCTTAGAAAATGATGCAACTAATTTGGTATACGCCTTCTTCTGTGCTACTTCATCTACTGTAGTTTTCTTCAAACGTTTTGTCGTGCGCGAGGCAGCAAAACGTGCTCCTAAGGTTACAAATTTTCTAGAGTAACTGCTAGGCGTAATACTTTTCATGCGGCAGCTTTAAGTTTGCCGGTACGCAGTTTGCGATAAAAAAGGGTTAGCGGTTTTAAAAATTGGTAATAATGGAAAATTAAAGAGGCATGTTGAACAGGACTATCGCCTCCAGCTACAACGCTTAATTCTCCCCTTGGAAAGTATTCTGATAAATTTGTTTCTAACGCTATACGGGTTGGAGAATTTTGACAAAGTACTGCATTTTCTTTTTCTGCATACAACACGAGAACTGGAGCTTCTGTCAAAGGTAGTGCTCTTCTATCAGAAAAAACGGACAATGGTTTCATTTCTGATAAGGAATAGACGCGTTCTGATGAGCCCTTAAGTGTAATGCCTTTAATTGTGTTAAGTACCTTAACTTTTAATATATTAATTTCCTCAGCAGTCATTACTGCTGCTATGCATTCTTTATTTTGAGCTCCTGCTTCAAACATTTTGTTGAAAATTGAACGAGCCTTTTCAACGCCTTGTTCATCAACCCCCATTTTGTTTTCGTAGTATGGTTTTAAAGCACGCCCAAGTAGGGTACTCGGTTTAGTTTGTGTAATGTCAAGAACATCACCTAAGCAAGCAACGGGACTTACAAGTACTATACCAGAAATAGCTTTCTTCTTTCCTGCTAAACGTGCCTTCTTTAACCATTCAATTACAATACCCGCTCCGAAACTTACGCCAAATATGACAGGATATTGATTATGCGTTTGTACGATTTCTTGAACTAAGTCATCTAGCTGGGCACAAATAAGATCGAGTGAAAAAGAGCCTTCTGGGTAGTTGATGTAATATACACTTCCTCGTTTTAAAAAAAATCCACGCATCAAAAATACTTGTTCTGTTGAATTAGGAACAAACCCACCTAAAACAATTGTGGGTATCTTTGCGAAACGGCGTTCGCAGAATATATCTGCTCTAATTGGAGCATCGTATTTCTTTGAAACTTTATCCCATTCAGCCGTGTTACGTATCTTGTATGGTGTCGGCTTAGGTGGACGCAATTTATAGCCTGCAGAGCGTATTAATGTATGCAGACTATTAGGATGTGACAATCGTGTGAAGGCTGTCAGTGTTGACAACGCGGGTACGACTAATCGTGTTACTGGCATGACTAATAGGTGCGCTCTTTTACGTATGAGATGGCAAAGCCAAAGTGCTTCTGTTACGTAATTGTTGCTTTACTGAAACACAATTGTGACGCTAGGTATCATTCTTCACTTATGTTAAAACCAACGGTAATTTTTGAAGACGACATGCTGGTTGCTTATGATAAGCCCAGTGGTCTTCCCGTGGTCTCACTTAAGGGTAATAAGGGTGTCCCCAGTTTAATGGATTTTGTACATGAAACCAAAAGTAAGACTATTGCTAACGTGCATCGTTTAGATACCGAAACGAGCGGTTTAGTCTTGTGTGCTAAAACCAAACCAGGACTCGATTTTTTATCAGGTCAATTTCAATCTAAGACTGTAGATGCCTGTTATCATGCGGTGTGTGCTATAGCACCTCCTGAAAAAGCACTTTTATTAAAACATGCCCTTAGGGCATCAGACGGTTTACTTCCTGAAAGTTTTGATATCGAACTTGCTTTAGATGATGATGAACTAAAACCAGGGTTAATGAAGATTGCAAAAAAGCGGGAAGGTAAGCCAAGCCTTAGCAAGATACGTGTAATTGAATCTTTTGGACCTTGGGTATGGCTTGAGTGTAAACCAGTTACTGCTCGCCCTCATCAATTGCGTGTTCATTTAAGCGCAGTAGGTGCAGCAGTTTTAAATGACCACGTTTACGCAGATCCTGAAGTAAAACTACTCCTTTCAGACTTAAAGCATAGATATAAAGGTAGAGATGAAGAAAAGCCGATGATTGGACGGCTCGCTTTGCATTGCAGTGGTTTAGTCTTTAATCATCCCTCTACGCGTACCTCGATGAGACTCGAAGCGCCTTTACCTCATGAATTTGAAATAGCCCTAAAGTACTTAAGAAAGTTTTCTCCTAAGGAATCGGGTGTTTTGGCGGTTCGCCGTTTTCAGAAATAGCCGTAGTTGCTCTACGTCTGCTATCGATTTCTCGAATAACTGGCAGAAAAATAACATAAACTATTACTATCCAAAAAGGCGCGATAATCACCCAAGCAATTATACCGTGAAGCGCAATAGAACCGTAGCGCGAGAAAAACGCTGTGGGATGCTCCCAAAAGAAGTTGTTCATACTTCGCAAATGCAGCTCGGCAGGTGGATCGCTAAAAAGCTTAGATCCTACCTTTAAAAGTCCGAATATTGCTGGAATATGTAACGGTGTCATTGCTCCATTAATTATCTGCATTACTGGCTGATTTAATTTCAGCGTAATACCGAGAAATAAGCAGATGAGCGTTGTTGTTCCTAAAATTGGAAATAAAGAACACGCACTTCCCACCGCTATTGCTAGAGCAATGCGTTCAGGTGTGGTTCCCTGGGTCATTTGATGGATGATCGGATTTACTATCCGACGTCTCCAAAATGAGGGTGCTGGGACTGGTGGTGATGTGGGGGCAATTTCAGACACTATACAGCAGCTTTACTTGATATTAAAGTAATGGTCTAAGTGATTGACTTCAAGCTTTACAGGTAAAGTTTTTAAAATTGAAAAGGGCGCCCTTTTTTTAAAAAGAGCGCCCTTAGTTGTTTTTCTTTACTTAGCAGCGTATACATCAAACGAGTCCACCGTTTTGATGCGCACAGGCAATGCAACGCGAGTTGCTATGGCTATACCACCGCGGTGGGCAGGTGTGAATTTCCACTGCTTAACAGCTTCTACTACAGCGTTTGACAGTTGCAAATCCGTCTGTGATTTCACGACGAGTGCAATTGGCATACCGCTTGTATCTACTGTGAATTCGACATCGACCGTCTGACCTGAGTATACTTTATCAATATTCGGCGTAACAACCGACATTGGTACAGGAATACTTGGATCCTTTCGGCATGCCTCTAGATAGGTTTCTTCTGCTGAATTCGCCGAAGCGGAAACAGTGATGAAAAAACCTAGGCTTAACAGTGCTGCGAGTTTATATGCTACTTTCATGGTATTAAACTCCGTGGTTAAACGGAGAGTTTATTTTTCTACTTATCGTTTAGTTAATCATCCGGATTACGTTGTTTATTTGCATAACCAGCGTACCGAATGTTTTAGCGTAAAACATACTGTGTTTAACGCTAAATTGCATAGTTTTGGGATAACGCTTTTAACCTTAACTGGTACTTAACTCGCACCTGCACCAGTTATAGACGACAACCCATTGGGCCTCCAGGCCCTCGTGGGTAAATTCAAAGAACTTTGAGTTCTAAGAAAGCAAATAAGAACTAATTACTCTTATTAACTAAGCAAGTCTTAGGCCATGCCGTCACTAATTCTTAACATAGGCTACAAATTGATTGTGCGTACTTTAGGGGTTTTTATACCCGAATGGCTCTACGCGATTAATGACAAAGGATTGCCTCTTAAGCGATATCACTTAATCCTATTTTAAGTAAAACTTATGAATTTCAAAGTCTTTTTACGTTCCCTTATTTTCTTAGCAATTCTCTTTGTTGCTCTTTATGCAGGTATTAATAACACCAAGGAAATTGAGTTCTCATTTCCGCTCGCATTTTCTAAAAGTATTCATCAACCAGCAGCTTTTATCTATTTTGCTCTTTTCTCTATTGGAGTGCTTGGTGGTACGATGCTAACAGCAGGTGGCGGTAAAGGTAAAAAATAAGCTTATTTGCGTGCATTGATACTTTTCAAAGCATCACAAATAATTGCTCCGGCAATTGCAGCATTTAGTGATTCTGCTGCACCGTATTTGGGAATTGTAATGAATTGAGATATTTTGCCTCTCATATCAGACGAGATGCCTCGTCCCTCGCTTCCAATAACAAGAATAGCATTAGGTGTTGGGCTTAATGTATGTATATCATCTCCTTTGAGATCACAGCCCAGGATTGGTACCACTGCTTTTTCACATAAAGTAGTTAGGCTTAAGCTATAAGTTTTAACGCGTGCAAATGATCCTTTACTAGAATCGATTACTTTCGAAGAAAATAAATCGGCACACTCAGGGGATAGAACAACGCGGTCTATGGCATACCAATCTGCTATGCGTAGTAGCGCTCCGACATTTCCTGGATCCTGAACTGTATCTAAGGCCAAAGTCAGCCCATGATTAACTATTTCAGGTTCAAAAATAAGATGCTTAATTGGACACAAAGCTAAGACGTCTGAAGGAGTGGGCAGATGGCTGATTTTCTGCATCTCTTCTTCGCTTATACGTGTAGCTTCCGTCAAAGTCCACGAAGCCGTCGCATATAGCTCAGCAATGGGATACTTCGCCAAAATGAGTTCATTAATAACCTTAGATCCCTCTATCACAAAGAAGCCCTTTGTTTCGCGATGCTTCTTCTCTTGCAAAGAGCGTATTCTCTGTATCTCAGCTTTAGTAAGCATTGGCTATAAACATAGACTAAATAAAACAAATGACAATCGAAGGATTTTTATAAATGCAAAGAGGTATATGTTAATTTTCCGTTGTTTTTCGCCCCACGTAGAGTGATACTTTATCCATGTTCGCGCCTCTAGCTTCAAGAGCCTTCAAACAGCTAAGTTACAAAGTAGGAACTGTTGATGCTGTTGGTATTGAAGAACGTGTAGCGAAATATACGACACGTAGTATAAAAGCAGAATCGAAACTTTGGGGTTTAAGGCGTGCTGTATCTATGGTGGATCTTACTACCCTTGAGGGTAAAGATACGCGGGGAAAAGTGGAGTCATTATGCCAGAAGGCAATAGAATCACATACCGACATATCCATTCCTAACGTAGCTGCTGTTTGTGTTTATCCTTCACTGGTTAAATATGCCAGAAATTTTCTAGGAAAATCGCCTGTTAAAATAGCTTCAGTTGCGACCGCTTTTCCATCTGGACAGGCGCCTTTGAAAACTCGTCTTGCTGAGGTTAAATATGCAGTTTCAGAGGGTGCAGATGAAGTGGATATGGTAATTAACCGTGGCGCATTTCTTTCTGGGGAATATGCATTAGTACAAGATGAAATATCTAGCGTTGTAGAGCTGTGCGGTAAAGCAGCTCTTAAAGTTATTCTCGAGGTCAGTGAATTAGAAACATATGACTCAATTAGGGCCGCCTCTTTTTTAGCAATGCAAGTGATTAGAGACGGTGACTTTATTAAAACAAGTACAGGTAAGACTGGGCTAAATGCTACTTTAGGAAATAATCAGGTAATGATAGAGGCTATACGTGATTACTATATAACAACAGGAATAGCTATTGGAATGAAGCCTGCTGGTGGAATACGTAGTGCAAAACAGGCGTTGCATTTTTTAATAGCTGTAAAAGAAACTCTCGGTGATCGTTGGTTAAATAATCAACGTTACCGCTTTGGAGCAAGTTCACTTCTTAACGATCTTTTAAAACAAATCGAAAAACAACGCACGGGTGCATATCAGGCCCCGTATTCATTGAGTGAATCAGCTGAAAGCTACTAAATTTTTAGATATGCCTATTTCAATTAAAAAAAGAAAAAACGCTACAGATACAAAGCGACGTACTGCTCCAGAGCTTATCTTTGGAGACTTATGGAATTTTGATCCCGCTCCTGAAACTGCTGATCCTAAATTAAAAGCCTCATATGATTTATTTATTGATGGTAAGTGGGTGAAAGCTAAATCAAAAAAAAGTTTTGATTCTATTAATCCAGCAAACGGTAAAAAAATTGCTGAAATAGCTTTAGCTGGTTTGACTGATGTAAATCTTGCTTATCTCGCTGCACACCGAGCTAAAAAGAAATGGGCTAATACACCCGGAAAAGAAAGGGCAAAGTATCTCTACCGTATCGCTCGTTTATTACAAGATAGAGCTCGCGAATTTGCCGTAGCTGAAACTTTAGACGGTGGTAAGCCAATAAAAGAATCAAGAGACTTTGATTTACCCATGGCAGCTGCGCATTTTTTTTACCATGCAGGATGGGCAGATAAATTACAATATATTGCAGCAGGTAAAACTGTCGAAGCTATCGGGGTAGTAGGCCAAGTTATTCCATGGAATTTTCCGCTTTTAATGCTGGCTTGGAAAGTAGCACCTGCTCTTGCAGCGGGTAATTGCGTCGTTTTAAAACCTGCTGAAACCACATCTATCACAGCACTTAAATTTACAGAAATCCTACATGATGCAGGATTACCTCCAGGTGTTGTAAATATTGTTACAGGCGCAGGTGAAACGGGCAGTGCGGTTATAGCTCATCCACTTGCCGCAAAGGTTGCTTTTACAGGATCAACTCAGGTAGGGAAAACAATTATGCGTTCTTTAGCTGGAACGGATAAGAAAATGACACTCGAGCTTGGGGGTAAGGCAGCTAATATTATTTTTGAAGATGCTTCTTTGGATCAAGCTGTTGAAGGTATCGTTAACGGCATTTTCTTTAATCAAGGGCATGTATGTTGTGCAGGTTCACGACTTCTTGTACAAGAGTCCGTAGCTAATCTAGTAATTTCAAAATTAAAAAATAGAATTAGAACGCTTAAGGTTGGAGATCCAATGGATAAGAATACTGACATTGGAGCAATTAATTCTTTGGCCCAACTCAGTAAAATAAATAGGCTGGTTGCATCTGGAATTAGAGAGGGAGCTAAAATATATCAGCATGAATGTATACTGCCCAAAGAGGGTTATTATTTTAGGCCTACATTATTCACCGCCGTAACTCAAAGTCATCGTATTGCGCGTGAAGAAATATTTGGACCTGTATTAAGCGTACTTACATTTCGAACTGTTGATGAGGCAATAGAGAAAGCAAATAATACAGTCTACGGTTTAAGCGCGGGTGTTTGGACAGATAAAGGTTCTCTTATTCATAAAATGGCAGCTGAACTTAAAGCTGGTGTAATTTGGGCAAATACCTTCAACAAATTTGATCCTGTTTCACCTTTTGGTGGATACAAGGAATCTGGATTTGGAAGAGAGGGTGGTCGTCAGGGCCTCCTGGATTACGTAAAACTTAGTTAAGCCTTACCAACTATGAAACGTCTCTTAATCACTAAAACGCCTAAGGTTTATGTAGGTGGTTCTTTTATTCGCTCTGAGAGTGGTCGCATATTTCCCATACAGGATGCTAAAGGAGTTTTTTACGCTAACATTCCTCAATGTACGCGAAAAGATTTACGAAATGCTGTTGAAGCTGCAGCAAAAGCCGGACCGAATTGGGCTAAAAAGACAGCCTATAATCGTGGGCAAATTATATACCGTTTAGCTGAAATGATTGAGGCTAGATCGTTTGAGTTAATCGAAGCTATTGTATTAGGTTCTAAAAGGAAATCTGAAATAGATGCAGCTCACAAAGAGATTGCTGCTACGGTTGACCGACTTATTTACTATGCGGGGTGGGCAGATAAGCTAGAACAAGTATTAGGTAATATTAATCCTGTAGCTGCTCCTTATTTTAATTTCACTCTTGCTGAGCCTATGGGCGTAGTAGGTGTTATTGCATCTCAAACTGTATCGCTCTTGGGTCTTGTCTCACTTGTTGTACCAGCAATTGTATCAGGAAATACGGTCGTTGTCGCAGCGTCTGAATTAAAACCATATCCTGCTATTGTACTTGGTGAAATGCTTGCAACCAGCGATTTACCCGCAGGTGTTGTAAACGTATTAACAGGGTACCACAAAGAATTGCTTCCAACGTTCGCAACACATGCTCATCTACGCGCTGTACTAGCTGAAGTTAATGCTGATGAGCGTAAGACACTTGCTTTAGGTGCTGCCGAAACAGTTAAGCGATTACATACATTTAAATCAGAGGAAAAAATAAATTGGTATTCCGATACGTTTGATAGTGTTTATAGAATACAGGATACACTCGAGTATAAAACGGTGTGGCACCCTATAGGGGCATAATTTATTATGCTAACACGTACGTTTACACCAGCGCTTGTAATAGCTCGAAAGCGAGACGGATGTGTATTAAGTAAAGAAGAAATAGAATCGTTTGTTTATGGTGCTATAGATGGCACGTGGGAAAGTTATCAACTGAGTGCCATGCTCATGGCTATTACGCTTAAGGGAATGACAGAGAGTGAAACGACTGAACTGACATTGGCAGTCCTTCAATCTGGAAAACGAGTTGATTTATCTCGAAGTAAAAAATTTAAAATAGATAAGCACTCAACTGGAGGAGTAGGTGATAAGATATCGATTCATCTTGCTCCTATGATTGCAGCGTGTGGTGCAGCAGTTCCCATGATAAGTGGGCGCGGCTTAAGCCACACAGGAGGAACGTTAGATAAATTAGATTCAATCTATGGATTTAAAACAAATTTAAGCCTTATAGAATTTGAGCACCAAGTAGAAAAAATAGGAATCTGTATTAGTGGACAGACATCTGAAATAGCTCCAGTCGACAAAGTCTTGTATGCTTTACGTGATGTTACAGCTACCGTGGAGTGCATTCCTCTTATTTGTGCGAGTATTCTAGGGAAGAAATTAGCTGAGGGAATTGATGCACTTGTCTTGGATGTAAAGTTTGGACGTGGCGCTTTTATGCCAAGTGTAGAAAAAGCAAGAGTGCTTGCTACTCTTATGGTTGATATCGGCAAATTAACGGGTAAGCCGATACGAGCTCTACTTACTTCAATGGAACAACCCTTAGGGCATTCTGTAGGTAATGCTCTTGAAGTAGCTGAGTCTATTTTATGTCTTAAGGGTAAGGGTCCTGATGACATCATGGAACTCACCTATGCGTTGGGAGAGCATATGCTCCTTATGGCTGGTATAGCGTCTACGGCGAGTGAAGCACGTGCTAAGCTTGAGGCTACAATTACATCGGGTACAGCATTCAGTCTTTTAAAGGAATTAGTTAAAGAGCAAGGTGGAGATGTGCGTATGATTGAATCTCCTCACTTGTTGCCCCAAGCAAAATATAACCAAAGCATTCTTAGTCCAGTAGATGGATTTGTAAAAGCGGTTGATCCTCTTAGCATCGCTTTGGTAGCTCTTGATTTAGGAGCCGGTCGTCACCGTATAGAAGACCGTATTGATCCTGCAGTTGGAGTTGGAAGTATCGCTAAAATTGGACAAGCGATATCCCAAGGTAGTGTAGTTGCCGTTGTATACGCTAACGATACTTCAAAGCTAAAGGATGCTGTTGATCGTATTTCAAATGCATTTAGCTACAGCAAGGAGTCTGTAGCTAAAGTAAGATTAATTGAAGAGGTTGTAGGTCTTTGAAGTTTACGCTTCACTGCGTTTTTTCTATTTCTGCTAATTGAGCAGCCGCAGCTTCCCATGTCTTGGTTGCCTCTTGAAGTAGAGAAACGGTAATAGCAAGTTCGCGGTTTAAATGCTGAGCCTTTCCAGGTTCTGAATATGTTTCTGGAGCTTCTAATTGAGCAGTAAGTTCACTTTGCTTAGATTCTAGATCTGTGACTTTCTTTTCAAGTAAGCTTACATCTGTACGCATTTTTTTGACCGATCCTGACTTTGAAGCGCGTTGATCTGCCTCTATTCTCTTTTGATCTTTGGATTTACGCGCACCTTGATCGTCAGCTGCTGAGCGAGTGGGGCGAGCATCTGTTAAGCCTGCAGTCAATGCAGCGCGCTCGCTCATAGACCGACCACCTTCTTGTTTTCCTCCAGAATGAGTATCGCGTCTTGTTTCCGCTCCACCTTTTTTATTTCTGAAGCCTGACTTATCTAAGAAATAATCATAGTCACCTGCATAGGGGGTGAGTTTACCTGAATGCACGTGGAGTACTTTTTGCGTTAAAGCTCGAATGAAGTAAACATCGTGACTAATAAAAACGAGTGTTCCTTCATACGATTTAAGTGCGCTTACTAAAGCATCTATAGACGGAATATCTAAGTGAGTGGTCGGCTCATCCATGAGCAGTAAATTTGGTGGAGCAAGTAGCAACTTTGCTAAAGCTAAACGAGATTTTTCACCTCCTGATAGAACGCCTACTTTTTTGAACACGTCATCTTTTCTAAAAAGAAAGCCGCCTAAAATTGTACGTGCTATTTGTTCTGTGACATCACGATTAATGTGACGCATTTCCATAGCCTCTTCCATGACAGTTCTCGTTGCATCAAGATTATCAAGACGGTTTTGAGAGTAGTAACCCGCATGAACATTACTGCCCAGTTGACGTTCTCCTCCGCGTATCGGAAGTACTCCGGCTAAAATTTTTAAAAGGGTTGATTTTCCTGCACCGTTAGGACCTACGAGTACAATTTTTTGGCCTCGTTCCGCTTCAAAGTTAAGATCCTTGTAAACAACATGATCTCCGTAGGCCTGTTCAACGTGCTCAAGTGTAATAACGCGTAAACCAGATCGTGTAGGTTGAGGGAATTTAAAATTGATGCGTTTTAGATCTTCCTCAGGTTCATCTACAGCTACAGATTCGAGACGCTCAATTTGTTTTTCTTTAGATTTAGCGCGTGAAGCCATCGAGGCTTTAGCACCAAATCTATCTACGAACTTTTGAAGATGAGCTATTTCGCGTTGTTGATTTTTGAACAGTGCTGCTTTTTGCTCTTTGCGAGCATCTTTCTCATTGAGGTAGTCATCATAGTTACCCGTGTAACGTTCTAAATTACCATGCTTTAGCTCAAGTATACCGTTACAGAGCGCATTCAAGAAAGCTCTATCGTGGGAGATTACGACTAAACCACCTGGATATCGCGTTAAGTACTCTTGAAACCAAATCAGTGCTTCGAGATCAAGATGGTTAGTAGGTTCGTCTAAGAGAAGTAAGGTGGGTTCACGTGCGAGTAATCGTGCTAAATGAGCACGCATTACCCAACCGCCTGAAAAGCTTTTTGCTTTTCGATCAAAGTCAGTCTCTTTAAAACCTAGGCCAGAAAGCACTATTTTAGCTTTGGTTTCGATGGCATAACCCCCAAGTTCATCGAAACGACCATGCAAATCTAAATCATCATCAAAAGACGGATCCGAAACGCCGCTTTCAAAAGCTAGCATCTGAGCGCGTAATTTTGCAAACTCAGGCGTAATGGCGCATGCAATATCAAGAATAGTATCATCACCTGCTTCTGCTGTTTCTTGCGGTAAGTAGCCGAAATCAGCGCCTCTTTCCCAGACAATGGTTCCCTCATCGGGAGCTTCTTCTCCAAGTATTAAATTAAACAGCGTGGATTTTCCGGCTCCGTTGGGACCTACTAAGCCAAAGCGGTCGCTACGCGCTATGTACAAGGATATATCACTGAAAAGAGTCCTTGTGCCGTAGGACTTTGAAATGTCGGCGAGTGTAAGCATGAAAAGGAAAACATAACATTACTTGTACACGGGTGGCGTCAACGGCCTCCTCATAGTAAGACAGAACCAAAAGCCTGATTTTAATATATATCTATATATAAACATATGTTAAACAATAGCTTATGTATTATTAAAGTTTCAGTAATAATGTTAAAATAATTATACCTAAAAGACTAAAATCTAATGAACTTTAAGAAAATTCGCCGTGGTCTTGCGAAGAAACCCAGTCTTACCATTGTTGCACAATGCCTAATCGCCTTGCTTTAGAATCTTCACCGTATTTGCGTCAGCATGCGGAAAATCCTGTTGATTGGTATCCTTGGGGTAAGGAAGCATTTGAAAAGGCTAAGCTAGAGCAGAAACCTATTTTTTTAAGCATTGGTTATTCTACCTGTCATTGGTGCCACGTGATGGCTCATGAATCGTTTGAGAATACAGCAATAGCAGCGTTGCTTAATGACTCTTTTATTTCCGTAAAACTAGATCGTGAAGAGCGTCCTGACGTAGATCGCGTGTATATGAGTTTTGTTCAAGCAGTTACAGGCCATGGGGGTTGGCCATTAAGTGTTTGGTTAACTCCTGATTTAAAGCCGTTTTATGGTGGTACTTATTTTCCTCCAGAAGATAGGCAGGGTAGATCGGGCTTTCCATCAATTCTTCAGGCGATAACCAAAGGGTGGAATGAAGATAGACAAACACTCATTTCTCAAGGAGAGACAATTGTAGAAACGCTAAAAGAAAATAAATATTCCAAACAAATTAGTTCTGGGGATCTAGGACTAACCTTAGCCGAAAAGGGATCTGAAGCGTATCAAGCCTGTTTTTCTCAGCTCTACGAGGGCTTTGATTCCAAATGGGGTGGATTTGGTGCTGCACCCAAATTTCCAAGATCCTCTAATCTTGATTTTCTATTTAGGTGCGCTGCAATGCAGGGAGTAAAAAGTGATGTTGGAGCAGCTGCTATTAATATGGCCATTCCAACGTTAAGTCATATGGCACGCGGCGGTATCCATGACCATATTGGAGGGGGATTTCACCGCTACTCGGTTGATAGCGAATGGTTCGTGCCTCATTTCGAAAAAATGCTCTATGACCAGGCACAAATTAGTGTAAATGCCCTAGAGGCATGGCAAGCTACGGGAGATGCACGAAATATTTGGCTAGCACGCGATATTCTCGATTATGTACTTCGCGATTTAACAGATCCTAAAGGAGGATTTTACTCGGCTGAGGACGCCGATTCCCAAATTCCAGATAATACTTCACACCATGCCGAGGGGGCATTCTATGTTTGGACACAAAAGGAAATTGATACTCATTTAAAATCGGACGCAGCTTTTTTTAGTTCTGTATATGGAATAGAAGTAAACGGTAATGTCAGTGAAGCATTAGATCCTTTTCATGAATTTACTGGTAAGAATATTTTAACGATGAAAAAGCCGCTAAGTGCGGCAGCTAAAGAAGCTGGCTTATCTCTTGAGGAAGCGAGTGATCGATTAGTGCACTGTATAGAAATACTTCGTACAATTCGTAATAGCAGACCCCGTCCTCACAAAGATGATAAAGTTATAACTGCCTGGAACGGTTTGATGATTTCTGCTTTTGCAAAAGCTTCCCAGGTGATAAACGCGTTTGACGGAATAAAAAGTGCTGTAACAAAAGAATATCTCAATGCTGCAATTAAAGCTGCTGATTTTATTTTTAACGAACTTTTCGACCAGAAAAAAGGAATACTGTATCGCTGTTGGAGGTCCAAGCGCTCACAGGCTGAAGGCTTTGCTGAAGATTATGCCTTTTTAATTCAGGGCCTTCTCGATTTGTACGAGGCAAGTTTTGATATAAAATGGCTCAAATGGTCAGTCCAACTTCAAGCTATGATGGATGCGCTATTTTATGATCCTAGTGCAGGAGGTTATTTTAATTCAGCTATTGGCGCTGAGGATATTGTTGTTCGACTTAAGGAAGACTATGATGGTGCAGAGCCTGCACCTAGTTCTGTTGCAGCTCTTAATTTAATGCGATTTGCACTCTTGTTTGAGTCATCGGATTACGCCTCAAAACCTAAAGTATCAGATCACCCGATGCAGGGATACAGGGATAAAGCACTTAAAACACTCATGGCTTTTGAGTACCGTTGGAGTCAAAGCCCTCAGGCATTACCTCGAATGTTGTGTGCTCTCGAGCTTGCACTAGAGCCACCTCGTCACGTGGTAATTTCAGGAAACCCAAATACAGATTCTTATCACAACTTAGTGGCTGTAATGCATGAAACACTAGCGCCAAGACGCTGTATTATTGCAGCAGATGGCACAGATTCTCAAGTTTGGCTTTCTGCCTTTGCTCCATGGCTTACTGCAATGAAAGCTATCGCAGATAAACCTACAGCTTACGTGTGCGAAGGCTTTACTTGCCAAGCACCTGTTTCAAATAGTGAAGACTTACGTGAGACGCTTACTCACCACTGAGTTTAGTGATGGTTGTGGGATGTCTTCATGAGTATGAAAAAGAGTAAGACTTGAGCGAGTATAATAGCCACAATGACTAAGCCTTTGTAGCCTCTACTTTTCCAAGGTTGCGGAGCTCGCAAGCGCTGATCTCGATGGGTAAGGTTAACTTTATCTAGATTTTCGAGTTCATGCTTCATATCCAAAGCATCGGCGTATCTATGCTTTGGATCACGTTCTAGGGCGTGTAGTAGTACTTCCTCAAGTGAGGCACTTAGTTCAGGATTAATTTTACGAGGTGCGATAGGATCCCCAGTAACTCGAGCGTTCATGATTACGTAAGGGCTTTCTCCTTCAAAGGGTGTCGATCCAGTCACCATTTCATAAAGAAGTGCCCCGAGACTATAGATATCACTTCTGTGATCACCTCGTTTGCCTTTTACCTGCTCGGGTGAAATATAATCCGGGGTTCCCATTGTTGGAGTCAGTCCAACAAATGTTAAACGTCGTGCGGTTTGTACCCGAGCTATCCCGAAATCAAACAGACGCAAGGATCCATCGGTACAGATCATAATATTCTGAGGTTTTAAATCACGGTGCGTGATACCTTGAGCATTTAAATAATGTAATGCATCACAAATACGTGAGGCATACCCTATAGCCTCAGATTCAGAAATCGGCTTTCTTTTGGTTAGTAAGTCGGAAAGTGTTCTTCCATCTAAAAACTCCATCACTAAGTAAGGGCGGCTCTTTGTTTCTTCTACTTTAATCACCTTCAAAATTGAAGGATGGTTTAACTTTGAGCCAATTTCTTCCTCCCGTTGAAATCGTTCAAATCCAGCAACATCGCTTTCTAAAGCTAAAAGCGGTACTTTTATTGCTACTGTTTCTGATGTTTTTTTATCTTTAGCACGAAAAATCGAAGCCATATTACTTCGTGCAACTAAGTCTGTAAGCTCGAAACGTTTATCAAGAATCATACCTGGTGTAAGGTCACCACCAATACTTGAAGGTGCATTAGCAGGACGGTCGCTTTCCTTAGCTTGACCCAGTGTTGCTGATTTTGGGGGTACTGTAAGTTTTGCTACTCTTTCCCAATCTCTAATTTCTATAATTTGGAGCGTAATATTGTCATCACTGCCTCGTTTTTCTGCAAGCGCCACGAGTTCTTTACATGCATCATAGGGGTGGTTTCGTGTTACAATCTCACGCATTTCTTCATCCAATACATAAGCATGTAGACCATCCGTGCAGTGAAGAATATAATCTCCATGATGCAAGAATTGAGTTGTAAAAGAAGGCTGGCAAAACGGCTCAGCTCCAACGCTTCGTGTGAGTTGACTACGCTGAGGGCTTGCCATTGCTTGACGTTCAAGCATCAAACCTAACTTTACAGGAAGAGCTGTTGCAACGTGATCTGTAGTTAACCGACTGATTTGTTTTTGTCTGATAAAATATGCTCTTGAATCTCCTACATTTGCTACGCATACAGTACGATTTCTAAATAAAGAAGCGACTAATGTGGTCGCCATCTTTTGACCGTTGTATTCTGTATTAGCTTTTTCATATACACTTGAACAAGCCCGTGTGAACATATCTTTTAACACATCGTAAGGCTTTGTGTCTGGGGCTGCTTTTTTGAATTCTTCAATGGCTTGTTCAATTGCATGACGACTAGCTATTTCTCCGTGATAATAGCCTCCAACTCCGTCTGCAATAAGAGCTATACTGCCCTGTTGCTCACGTACTAAGGGGTCGTTGGACTCCCAAAAATCAATCCAATCTTGGTTGACCAATCTAACGGGTCCTGTGGTTGTAATTTTCGCGTAACGTAAGCGCATTTGAAAAGGGTTTTATCCGAAGAGAATAAAGTAACAAGGCTCCGTAGGTCGGATGAGCCTACGGAGCCATGGAATAGCGAACTAAAGTTTAGGTCAAATCAAGCTGGCTTACTTGAAACAAATACTTCTTTACCTGTCGATTTACTATTCTTTAAGAAGTAAAACAAACCATAGATACCCCAGATTGCCGCAATGCCTAAAGCGATAAAGGGTTCTTTGTAACTCATACCCGATACTGAAAAGGGTCCGAATATGTAGAATAACATACAGGCCAAATTAGCGAGTAATCCGAATACGGGTATAACGAAGTGCTTGAATCCATTAAACATATGATGTTCACGGAAAGCTACGATCGCTGTTATACACGTTATCATATAGAGTAAGAAAGTTCCGAAGTTACTTACTAGAGTTACAATAAGCAGTGAGTTAGGAAGCTGCGTGTAGGTTTCGGGACTAAAGATACCAATACTATACCAGATATTATGTTTATCTAGTGCCGCAGGTGCAGAGGATTGGCCACCCATATATAGAACCACAGTCGCTATTCCTACTACAGCTGAAATGGCAGCAAGTGTCCAAATTGCTTTGTAGGGAGACATTGTCTTTCCATGGAGTAAACCGAAGTGAGAAGAGACTTCTTCGTCTTTACCCATAGCATAGGTTACACGTGCACCTGTACTTAAACATGCAAGTGTTGTACCTATTAATGCTAAGAAAACAGTAAAAGCTTGGACTAACATGAAAGCTCGTCCTGCAGCATAGCTTCCAAACAGCCATGTACCTGTGATCACCATCATATCTCCAACGGGAGCACCAGAAGCGCCTGCATTTTGTAAGGTGTATCCACTATTGAGTAAGTAATTAGCGGCAAAGTATTCAAAGAGGTAGCAGATTGCTCCTTGAATTACCAAGGCGAGTATAACTGCCTTAGGAATATCTTTAGTAGGATTTTTTGCTTCTTCACCCATTGCTGTTACTGATTCGAATCCGACTAAAATTAGAATCGCAACACAGGCTTGAATAATGGTGTAGTTAATAGAATGAGGTGCAATTACTGATGTTGCGTTAGCATGGTAATTGAACGTTGGATTCCCGCTAGCATCTTTTGTTATAGCTTGATCTGCTGCATAGGAAATTGTGAAAGGAGCTGCTTTAGTGACATCAGTCACTGCTTTTCCGTTTGCATCACATGGAATAGGGTTTCCATCATTATCTGTTTGCTCGGCCATTTGATACACAGGCTTACCTGCAGCATCTACAGTTGGTTTATTATTAGCATCTAATACTGGAATTGGATTACCCTTTTCATCTTTTACCGTGTCTTGGTATACTTGGTAGTTAACTGCCACGCCGTTAGAAAGATGATAGGCCGTGGATCCTTCAGGATGTTTTGTGCGGTAAGCAATTGCTATTAGCGAGAATACTACCAGTGCAGATATTTGGATTACGTTGACCGCTAAATTTACAGCGGTTGTTCCTGTGACACCGCGTGATGCTATGTATGCTATACCGTACGAAAATAAAATACAGAAGCCGTACATGAAAAGCGGACTGATGTAAGTTCCCGAGAAAGTATCTGGGAAAAACTGATGAAGAAGGTACCCACCTAAAATCGCAGTTACCCCGACCATACAGCCTGGATACACCCAATAATATAAATGGGATGCCCAACCTGTGAAGAATTTAATGATGCGCGCATATTTAAAACCTTTGTGACTAGATAGGAATGCTTGCTCAGTGTAGTAATAGGATGAGCCGGCTCCGGGATAAAGTTTAGAAAGTTCTGCATAGCTCACTGCAGTTGCCAAACAGAGTAGGAGTGCTCCAACGATGCCAAACCACATTGCAGATCCTGCCATAGGTGCTCCGTAAAGGGATTGCTCTTGGAATGTAAGCCAAAGAAATGCTCCTGGTGCGATTAGCGCCATAGCGTTTGAAGTTAAGCCGGTTAAGCCTAGGGTAGGCTTCATAGCAGCACTGGTGGTTTTAGCGGGTTCTGGCATAGTAGTATTCGTTGATTGTTTAATACGTGAAGCGTTATTACTTTAGCCAATGCCGTGCCAACATGTATAAATTCTTTAATAGTTTTTTCTTAAATCATTTTACCCAAAAAATCTTGCTCTGAATAATGAGATAATTTCATCTTTTATTAATGAGTACTCCAGTTGTAGGTATTATTATGGGTAGCGCGTCTGATTGGGATACAATGCAGCATGCTGCACACATTCTTGATCACATGGAAATACCCTACGAGAAACGCGTTATCAGCGCTCATCGTACGCCTCACCTCATGTTTGAATGGGGCACAAGCGCTGTATCTCGTGGACTTAAGATTGTTATAGCAGGTGCAGGCGGAGCCGCGCATTTAGCTGGAGTAGCTGCCGCACTTACTCCGCTTCCTGTTTTAGCTGTACCTATTGAATCAGCATCTCTTAAAGGTTTAGATTCACTACTTTCTATGGTTCAAATGCCTGGAGGTATACCTGTTGCAACGTTTGCAATTGGTAAACCCGGTGCTACAAATGCAGCTTTATTTGCTGCTGCTACGCTTGCTTTAAGTGATGACAGGCTTAAGAAAGCCGTTGAAGACTATAGAGCTGCTCAAGCCAAGAAGGTGACAGAGACTAAACTTCCTTAATACTACTAGCCTACCTTTACGGTAGGCTTAATCTAGTGTTGTCACGTGTAGCCTGCAAAACCTTGGAGGTTGCTCTATTTATAGCCCGATTGCGTGAAGTTGATAAAACATCAATTTGATCTAACAGGCTACTCAGAGATCTACCTTTGATTTTGAAAGAATTAGTCGTATAAAAAGGCCTCTGGTCGGCAGTTTTGTCTACTTCATTATAGAAGATTTATAAGTAAAATTTAATAATAGAGACTCTTATAATCAAAACATAGAAGTTCTTTATCCTAAAACACAAGTGGTGTAAGACCATAGCTGTGTCTCGTACTTAAGTTTATTTCAAATCCTGATGAAAACTATCACTTATATACATTAATAATTACTAGTCATATACTTATATATAGTGTAGGTAGCTGAATTGAAAATAAAATTTTGAGATAATTGCCCCGTGTAACTGTAACGACACGTGATTGTTTGAATAATGTTGCAATAATGGCCCCAACTATGCTTAGCTTATAGTGCTAGAGTTTATTTGAGGTCGTTTAAAACACACTGTTAAAGCAAAATCTAATATGACTACACATTATAATCGTTCGCTCTACTCCGTAGCGATGCTTTCGTCTTTGGCGACTGTATTGCTGACTGCGGTTACTGGCTATTCCCAGACTACCGAAACCACAGCAGCAGCTGCTGATCAGACTATTAAACTTCAAAAATTTGAAGTTACTGGTTCCTATATTCCAGCCGCAGCAGATGAGTCCAAGGCAATGCCAATTCAAGTATTAGACTCCGCAGCGATTGAATCCACTGGAATCAATTCAAGTTTATTAGATGTTTTACGTAAGTCCCTCCCTCAAATTGAAGGCCCAGGAAACATGGGACAAGAAAACGCAAATACCTCATATAATTCAACTGCAGGTGGATCTCGTCTAGCTGTTCACGGATTACCAACTCTCGTATTGATCGACGGTAAACGTGTCTCTGAGTCACCTATTGGTGCTGCAGGTGGTTACAATTTCGTAGACTTGAATTTAATTCCAGTCTCTGCAGTTGAACGTATTGAAGTTCTAACAGATGGAGCTTCAGCTATTTACGGCGCAGACGCAGTCGCTGGAGTAGTAAATATTATTCTTAAAAAGAATTTTCAAGGTGGTGAATTTGGATTTAGTTATTCTGGCGCTCAACAAGACCTTAATGGTTGGGCACATGATCGCCAACTATCTATGATCGTTGGTGCAGCAACAAAAGATACATCAGTATTAGTTTCAGCTCAGTGGTTTAAAAACGATCCACTCTATGAAGCTGATTTTAACATGACAAATCCTTACTACGGTACTTCCACTTACGCGGGTATCGTTAACTCCAGTGCAGGCGTATTTTACAGCTTAAAGCCAGGTCTCAATGCTCCTCCTACACCTGCAGCAGGAACAGTAGCTCCTACATTTGCTCAACTCGTTGCAAACGGCACTTATGTTGTTAACACAAACGTAGCTGCTGGTTTCAACTTAGGTCTTCGTCCAACCTTCCAAAGTGGTAACCAAAAGAAGATTGCTACATTTAATCTTTCGCATGATTTCAGTTCGAATTATAGCATGAAGGCTGATTTCATGTATTCTAATACAGAAACGGGTTCAGAATTAAATCCACAACCCGTATCAGTTAGTTTAGCTAGCATTGTAGGTACTACTGGTCTTCCCGTATCCGACGTTACTGGATATACTATTCGTAATCGTTTTACAGGATTCCCAAATCGCAAATATACAACGGTAAATAATTTCTATCGTTTTACATTAGATTTCACTGGAAAAATTAATGATTACATTAACTTCGATGCTTTCGTTAACTACAACGCAGCTACCGAGCTAGAGCGCGATTATAATCTTATTCTATCTTCAGCGCTAACTGCAGGTATCAAAGCTGGATTAGTTAACATGTTTGCAATCAATCAAAATGCTGCAAGTATTGCGCAAGCTAACTTTTTCGGTACAGCATTCGGTAACTACGAAAGTAAACTAATTGACCAAGAAGTAATTTTTCACGGTAAAATCATAGAAATTCCTAGTGGAGAAGTTTCTTATGCTGCTGGTTACGCTTACCGTAAAGAAAACCTAATTGCATCATCAGATTACAACTCGCAAGTATTACCAGGTGGCGGTTCTCTATGGAACAACGGAACAACGATTAATCCTTTTAATCAGGGTTTCAATAATACAAGTACTTTTGCTGAAATCAAAGTACCTGTTACAAGTCCTAAGAATGCTATTCCTTTTGCATATTTAATTACTCTGGATGGCGCTATGCGTCACGAAAGTTATTCTGGCGGTAATAAGGTTACTGTACCAAAGTACAGCATACGTT